>MDTG01156131.1_pt1 | contig 26069 bp, 22 predicted proteins | sample 811421 | NCBI WGS metagenome assembly MDTG01 (sample SAMN05326645, study PRJNA326480) | marine metagenome | isolation source: seawater | place: Pacific Ocean: South East | collected 2011
ATTATCACTAATTAAATTTAATATTAAAATGAAATTAAATTTCTTTATTGGAATTATTAACTTAATTAAATCTAAATTAAATTTATTTTTAATTATTTTTTTATTACTCGCGGGAACTTCTTGTAGTCAAAAAAAAGAATCTATTAGTATTAATAACAAACCTAAAGTATTAACTACCTTTACTATCCTCGCGGATTTAGCAAAAAATGTTGCAGGTGAAAGATTAGTAATCAATTCAATAACTAAACCAGGAGCTGAGATTCATTCATACCAATTTACGCCTAGTGATCTTGTTAAAGCTAAAGATGCAGATTTGATTATTGAAAATGGATTAGGGTTGGAATTATGGATCAATAAATTTGTATCTAGTGCTTCTAATGTTCCAAGAGTTGTATTGTCAGATGGTATTAAACCGCTACTAATTGAGGGAGATGAATATTCAGGTAAACCTAATCCGCATGCGTGGATGTCACCAAAAAGAACAATTAAATATATTGATAATCTCGTGAAGGCATTTGTTAAAATCGATCCAGAAGGTGAGTCTGAATATATTTTAAATGGTGAAAAATATAAACAAAAATTAAAAGAATTAGATAACGATTTAAAAGCTCACATAGAAGAAATACCTCAGGGGAAAAGATATTTAGTTACATGCGAAGGTGCGTTTTCTTACCTTGCTAAGGATTATGGGTTGAGAGAAGCTTACTTATGGCCTGTAAATTCGGAAAGTCAAGTTACCCCTAGAAGAATGGCAAAACTTATCAAACAAGTAAAAAGTAATAAGGTGCCCACTATCTTCTGTGAAAGTACTGTAAGCTCCAAGGCACAAAAGGAAGTTGCAAAAGCCAGTGGTTCTTCTTTTGGTGGTAGTTTCTATGTAGATTCACTATCGTCAAAAGATGGACCTGCTTCAACACTATTGGAGCTTCAGAGATACAACGCTCGCTTAATTAAAAACGGATTAACTATTGATTAAAAATAAAGATTTATGACTTATCAATCTCCTCAAAATCAAAGTAATCAATACCGCATTGAAGCAAATCAAGTCTGTGTTGACTATAACGGTACTGTTGCTTTATACGATGCCAGCCTAAAGGTTAAACAAGGATCTATTTGTGGATTAGTTGGAATGAATGGAGCTGGAAAATCTACTTTTTTTAAAGCTCTAACTGGATTTGTAAGGCCTTCAAGAGGAAAAATAAAAATAAATGGCGTTTCTGTTACCAAGGCACAATCTGACCAAGCGGTTGCTTATGTTCCTCAAAGCGAAGGAATAGATTGTTCTTTCCCCGTAAGCGTATGGGACGTTGTAATGATGGGCCTCTATGGATCTATGAACTTTCTTAGATTTCCGAGAGAGTCTGACAGAAGAGCCGTTTGGCATGCTCTTGAAAGAGTTGACCTTATCGACTTGAGGCTCAGACCAATTGGTACTTTGTCAGGAGGGCAAAGGAAGAGAGCTTTCTTAGCAAGAGCAATTGCCCAAAGGGCCTCTGTTTTGCTTTTAGATGAGCCATTTACTGGTGTAGATGTCCCTACAGAGAAATTAATGTCTGAATTATTTTTACAATTTAGACAGGAGGGTAGAACAATATTGATTTCTACTCATGATCTTGGACATGTCAGGGATTTTTGCGATTTAGTGGTCTTAATAAACAAGACAGTATTGGCTTATGGTGAAACCTCAGAAGTTTTTACAAGAGAAAATTTAAGTATGACCTTTGGAGGTTTGCCACCAGATCCGCTTTTTGGTAGTACATCTTCTAATGAAGATTCTTTTAGAGGATGAATATTCACATTATTGCTATTGACCCAACATATATATTGATTGACCCTCTTTCTCATGAATTTATGAGAAGAGCTTTAATGGTTAGTGCTCTTGTTGGTGGAGTTTGTGGACTTTTATCATGTTATATGACCTTAAAGGGTTGGGCCTTAATGGGGGATGCTGTATCTCATGCTGTAATGCCTGGAGTAGTTGTTGCGTATGCTTTGGGTTTGCCTTTTTCTCTTGGAGCTTTTGTTTTTGGTGTAGGTTCCGTAGCTTTAATTGGATTTGTTAAGCAAAAATCAAGAATTAAAGAAGATACAGTAATTGGACTTGTTTTTACTGGTTTTTTTGCTTTAGGTTTAGTACTAGTTTCCAAGATTAAAAGTAATATCGATCTTATGCATATACTTTTTGGAAGCCCTTTGGGTATTTCTAAAAGTGATGTAAATCAAACTTTGATAATTTCTCTAATTGTTGTAGTTGTTTTATTGGTTTTTAGGAAAGATTTTATGCTTTATATTTTCGACCCTACTCACGCTAGATCAATTGGAATTAATACTGGTTTGCTTCACTATATGTTGCTTTCAGTCTTAAGTCTCGCAGCTGTTGTTGGTCTTCAAACGGTTGGAATAATACTAGTTGTTGCAATGTTAATTACTCCTGGAGCAACGGCATATTTATTGACCGATAGATTTGACAGAATGACTATTCTTGCTGTTTTAAGCAGTGTTATTTCAAGCTTGCTTGGTGTGTATATAAGTTATTGGTCTGATATTGAGACAGGCGGATCAATTGTATTAGTTCAGACAGTTATCTTCCTTCTAGCATTCTTATTTGCTCCTCGATACGGGATTTTTAAAACCCAATCTTCTATTAAACCTTGACTTTGGACCAATCAAAAAAATCATATTTGAAACAATCCGATGACCGAAATTGGTCTTGGTGGCCTTTATTTCCTTTATATCCATATGGCAGAAAAAAAACTCTTTTTAAAGAACTAATAGCTAACCAAATATGGTCTTTTGAGCAACTTCAAGGAATTTATTATGTTGCTGTACCAATTCGTATGACAGTAATTAAAACTTCAACAGGATTAATGCTAATAAATCCAGTTCCACCAACTAAAGAACTACTTGAAAAACTATCTCAGTTAGTTAATTCTTATGGACCAGTATCAGATATCGTACTTCCTACTGCATCAGGATTGGAGCATAAAATAGCTTTACCTGCTCTTTCAAGAGCTTTTCCAAATTCAAAAATATGGATATGCCCTGGACAATGGAGTTTTCCATTTGATCTTCCTCTTCAATGGTTGGGACTTCCAAAAAAGAGAACAAAGATACTTTTTGATGATGGTGTGCCTTTAAAAGAAGAATTTAATTGGAATTCTCTTGGCCCAATTGATATTGGTCTTGGACGATTTCAAGAAATAAGTTGTTTTCATAAAGCTACTAAATCTCTTTTAGTCACTGATGCCCTGGTTGGAATTGATGATGTCCCTCCTGAAATTTTTTCATTTGATCCGACGCCTTTACTTTTTCATTCGAGAGAGAAAGGATCAGAAAAACTTATTGATACGCCTGAAGCAAGAGTTAAAGGTTGGAAAAGACTTGTATTATTTGCTTCTTTCCTAAAGCCATCAAGATTATCAATTCCTAAATTGGCTGATGTCTTAAAGAATTCTTTTAATGTTGGATTAAGAAATAAGAGGTCTCACTATGGTATTTATCCTTTCAAGTGGTCTAAAGATTGGGAAATTTCATCTAATCAAATAGTCGGTAAAGATGAACCGATGATTCAAATTGCTCCTGTTCTTGAACGATTGGTTTTTCCAAGAGCAAAAGAAAGTTATCTAGAATGGTTGGATAATATTATAAATTTAAAAGATATTAAATGGTTGATTTCGGCCCATTACTCTGCTCCTGTAAAGATTTCAGAAAAAGAATTAAGAATTTTCTTAAAAGAATTAAATGAAAGAGAATGGGCTCCTGGGGGGGGAGATTGGAATTTTCTTGATGTATTGGATAAAAACTTGTTGAAATTGGGGATTGTGCCTAAAAATCCTAAAGAAAAATTTTAAATATTTTTTTTAAAAATTCATTTCATCTGGATCAACTGCCATTTCTTCATCTGAGAGTAAAGACTCCTCAAGTTCTTTTCTTTGTTCCATTTGTCTAAGAAAATAGCCAGTCATCATTGCAGATGCTAAAAGACTTGCAATATGGTCTCTTGATGAAGTTACTTTTACTTCAAAATGTTCACCAGGCAACATGCCAAGGAGACCTTGTACATTATGCCTAATTATGTCTTGAATATCATTTGAGGCTGATTTAGCAACCCTTTGCAGAACATCCGGGGATTGTTCCTGCAAATACTGAATTAATTCGTTGGCGTCTTGGCCATCATTGTTGTCTGTAGTTAGAAACTCCGGGTTGAACATCCCAGTGTGCTCTCCATCACTTGAATGATCGTATTGATATACGACCTTATTTACTTATCTTACTAGTGTAAGTGACCTTTATTGGTCCTATTTTATTTAAAGGCCAATATCTAAATATTGCAGTACCAATAATGTTGTCTTCTGGTAGTGGCCCCCAGTAGTGAGAATCAAGGCTATTATTTCTGTTATCTCCCAGTACCCATAGGGACTTTTGGGGGACACGGATGGCTTTCATATCGTAGTTAATTTTTTCATTTATCCATGTTTCATTTTGAATTTCATCGTTAATTATTAATAAACCATTAGAAACTTCAATAATGTCTCCTGGAAGTCCAATGACTCTTTTTATTAATGCTGACTTTTTGTCATAACCGGCATCAGTCAAATTTTCTGGAGGAGAGAAAACTATCAAAGTATTTCTCTTAAAGTGATTTTTTAATTTATGAAAAATCTTTGGTCTAACTTTTTCAACTAATATTTTGTCTTGAATTTCTAATGTTGGAATCATTGATCCTGATGGAATCCATCTTGGTTCAATAATTTGCCATCTTATAATTAGTGCTAAAAAAGTCCATATAATAATGCTTCTAAAAGTTTTTTTAAGATTCTCAAGTTTTTGAAAGTTGAAATTTGTCATGAGGAATTTTTATTTAAATATGGAGAAATGTGCATTTATGTCCGAGACTTAGGAAAGCTATTTTTGATGATCTGTCTATTGCAAAGACTAATTTACATGTTTGCATAAAACTTTTTAAGTCATTTGTTGAAAAGGGCTTGAAAAATGTAGTTTTATGTCCTGGTAGCAGATCTGCCCCACTGGCATTAGCTGCAGGGGGTTTAGCAGAAAGCAAAGATATTAATCTAATAACCTCAATTGATGAGCGATCAGCTGCATTCTTTGCTCTTGGTCTAAGTAAAGCTTCATCAAATGCTGTTGCAGTTATAACAACATCTGGGACCGCCGTAGCAGAACTTTTACCTGCTGCAGTAGAAGCCGATCGTTCATGTATTCCTTTGATTTTCTTGACTGCTGACAGACCCAAAAGATTAAAAGATTGCGGAGCTAATCAAACTGTTAATCAAGAGATATTCTTGAATCCAGTTTGCAGATTTGTTGGTCAAACACCAACCGAAGGTTTTCACACAATATCTGATGAAGAAATTAAAAATATTGTCAATAAAATTTGGGCAGAATTTAATTATTACCCAGGACCGATTCATCTAAATATACCATTCGAAGAACCTCTATATCCCTCTTTATATGAACAAAAGTATGCTTGGGAGAAAGTACAAAATGAAGAGAAAAAAAAATTTTTAGAAATTAAGAAAATTGAGGATATAAATAATAAAGATTTGCCTTTAAATTTTAAAAATATAGATTTAGAAAAACCAGGTATTTTAATACTGGGGCCTTGGAGAGGACATGATGATGACATAAACTTTTATAATGAAATCGTTAGGAAATTACAAGATTTAAGTGGTTGGCCAATATTTGCTGATCCGCTCTCTCAAGTTGAAGTTGATCAACCTGGATTAATCTATAATTGGGAAATATTATTATCCACAGATTTTTTTAAAAATCTCAGAAATATAAATATCTTAAGGTTAGGACCATTGTCTTCAAGTAGAAAATTAGAACATTGGCTATCTAATATTGAAGGTGATCAATTATTGATTACCGAAAAAGATTTTCGTTCATTAGATCCATTGAAAAAATCATCACAATATAACGAAGGAATTAAATCTTGGTGGTTAAATTATAAATGTGATAAACAAAATTTTATTATAAATAATTTCACGAAATTATTTTTGAAAAAATGTCTTAAACTTGATAATTTTGCGGAAGAATGGTTAGATAACAAACTTACTCTTTCGGGAATAATTACTGAACCTTCTCTTGCAAGATGGGTTCCTAAATTATTATCTAAGGATGTAAATATAATGATTTCAGCAAGTTCACCGATAAGAGATTTTTTGACATTTGGAGGTAAATCAGCTTTATATCATAGATGTTTTTCTTTTAGAGGTGCATCTGGAATTGATGGAACGCTCTCTATGGCGATGGGTTTAGCTTATAAATATAAAAATACTTTTTTAATTACAGGAGATTTAGCACTTTTTCATGACACTAATGGATGGCTCTTTTCGGTTACAAATAATATCCACCTGAAAATAATTCTTATCGATAATGGAGGAGGCGGGATTTTTAATCAGTTTAATGATGATGAATTATATAAAGGAGATTTTGAAAAGCTTTTTATAATGCCTCAAAATATAAACATAATATCAATGTTAGAAGCATATGATGTTGCCTTTAAACAGGTTTCTTGTCTTGAGGATCTTGATGAGGCAATTCAATGGTCTCTAAATTTAAGTAAAAGTACTGTTATTAGAGTTAAGACTTTTTCTTGTGAAGATGTTAAGTATAGAAATAATATTGTAAATGAAATGGCTAAGCATATTAATTTATATGTAAGCAGTAATTAATTAAAATAAAAAATGACAAATAGTGAGCCTAATCAAACTTCACAAGGTAAAGGTCAATTTAATAATCTTTCAAAAAAAACTTTCTGGGAGAAATGGATAGATTATGAAGACATAACTCTTTATCGCTCTTCGAGTGGAATAGCAAGAGTTGCAATTAATAGACCAGAAAAAAGGAACGCATTTAGGCCAAAAACAATAAATGAGCTTTGTAATGCTTTTACAAGAATTAGGAATGATTTAAATATTGGAGTTGTTCTTTTTACAGGGGATGGCCCCTCTTCTGATGGAGTTTATTCTTTTTGTTCGGGGGGCGATCAAAGTGTTAGAGGAGATGGAGGATATATTGATGAAAATGGCTCTTCGTCTCTAAACGTTCTTGACCTTCAAAGGATTATACGAACCTTACCAAAGGTAGTAATTGCTCTTGTTAGTGGATATGCAATAGGTGGTGGACAGGTTTTACATTTGATTTGTGATCTCAGTATCGCAGCAGATAATGCTGTTTTTGGACAAACTGGACCTATGGTAGGTAGTTTTGACGGGGGGTTTGGAGCGGGTTATCTTTCAAGAGTTGTTGGTCCAAGAAAAGCAAAAGAAATTTGGTTTCTATGCAGAAAATATGATTCAGATGAAGCTTTAAGAATGGGGTTAGTAAATAAAGTTACTCACCTTGATAAACTAGAAGAAGAAGGAATTACTTGGGCTAAAGAAATAATGAATCGCAGTCCCACCGCAATTAGATGCCTGAAAGCTGCTTTTAATGCTGAGACAGATGGTCTTGTTGGCCTTCAAGAATTAGCAGGTCAGGCGACACATTTGTTTTATAAAACAGATGAATCAAAAAAAGGGAAAGATGCTTTCTTAGAAAAAAGAATGCCAGATTTTTCTGATTTTGGATGGTTGCCATGAATAGAGTTAAGCTCTCAAATTATTATTTTCATTCATTAGAAAGAACTTAAATGCAAATACTTTTTGCTGCTGCAGAATGTGCACCAATGATAAAGATTGGGGGTATGGGGGATGTTGTTGGCTCCTTGCCATTAGCTTTATCAAAACTTGGCCATGATGTTCGAATAATTATTCCAGGATATGGAAAACTATGGAGTCTGCTGGAAATACCCAATGAGCCGGTATTTTCAGCCAGGACAATGGATACAGATTTTTCAATTTTCAAAACGAAGCATCCTACTAATGGCTTGCCAATTTATCTAGTTGGTCATCCTGCCTTTGATCCTGAAAGAATATATGGAGGAGAGGATGAAGATTGGAGATTTACTTTTTTTGCCAGTGCAACTGCTGAGTTTGCTTGGAATTGTTGGAAACCTCAGGTCTTACATTGCCATGATTGGCATACGGGAATGATTCCTGTTTGGATGCATCAAGATCCAGAAATTAGCACTGTTTTTACTATACATAATCTTAAATATCAAGGCCCTTGGCGATGGAAACTTGACAGAATGACCTGGTGTCCGTGGTACATGCATGGCGATCACACTATGGCTTCAGCAATGCTTTATGCAGATAGAGTTAACGCTGTATCTCCAACATATGCAAAAGAGATAAGGACTTCAGATTATGGCGAAAATCTTGAGGGGTTACTAAATTATATCTCTGGAAAACTACGGGGTATATTAAATGGTATTGATTTAGATGATTGGGACCCTTCGTCTGATACTACTCTTCCTAATAATTTTAGTCATCTAGATCTCGATGGACGTTTAAAAAATAAGAGATTATTACAAGAGCAGATGGGGTTGGATATAGACGATAATAAATTTTTAATGGGTATGGTAGGTAGACTTGTTGATCAAAAGGGTGTTGATTTACTACTTCAGGTTGCTGGTAAATTTTTATCCTTCACTAACTCTCAAATAGTTGTTTTAGGTACTGGTGATCGTAATTTAGAATCTGGATTGTGGCAATTAGCTACAGAATATCCCGGAAGATTTGCTGTTTATCTCACATATGATGATGCATTCTCAAGATTGATCTATGGAGGCTCAGATGCATTCCTAATGCCTAGTCGTTTCGAACCATGCGGAATTAGTCAATTATTAGCTATGAGATATGGATCAATTCCTGTAGTAAGAAAAGTTGGAGGCTTAGTTGACACTGTAATTCCTCATGAACCAAATTTAAATAAAGGAACTGGATTTTGTTTTGATAGATTTGAACCAATAGATTTCTATACTTCACTTGTTAGATCATGGGAGGCATTTCGTCATAAGAAAACATGGAGAGAACTGCAAATTCGAGCAATGACTCAAAGATTTACTTGGGAAAGATCGGCTAAAGAATATGAATTAATGTACAAAGAGGTTTGCGGCCTTAAGGAGCCTTCCCCTGACATAAATGAAATAGAAAAATTCTCTGCAGGTCAAGATGCCGACCCTTCAAGAAGAAATCTTAATTTTGATTTGCGATGATTATTTTTAATTAGGTGTCAATAAAATTAAAACAATTAAATGATCTTTTTGGTACGTGTCTTTCTAAAAAGATTTTTTGTTTGGAAGATCAATTAGGGCCAATATGTATTGATAGCAGAAAAATAAAGAAAGGAGATTTTTTTATACCTTTAGTTGGAGAAAATTTTAATGGTCATAAATTTATTTTTGAAGCTTACAATAAGGGTGCACAAGGAACAATTATCTCAGATGATTTTAATGAGCAGATACCAGAGAATTTTCTGTATTGGCAAGTAAAAGATACGCTTACTGCCTTCCAACAATTAGCTTTTATTTATAGAAAAAGTTTATCGTCAAAAATTGTAGGAATAACAGGATCAACAGGTAAGACAACAACTAGAGAAATATTAAGAGCAATTTTAGAAACGACATTTAAAGTACATTCGAGTTCCAATAATAACAATAATGATTTTGGAGTTCCATTAACTTTATTTGAAGCGAATCATTCTCATGAAATAATACTTGTTGAAATGGCTATGAGAGGTTTAGGCGAAATTAAGAGACTTTCAAATTGTTCAGGGCCTGATATTGCTGTGATTACAAACATTGGTTCTGCTCATATTGGCAGACTTGGCTCAATTCAAAATATAGCTAAAGCAAAATGTGAGATCATATCAAAATTAAATCATATGGGAGTTGTTATAATACCTGGAAATGACGACCTGTTAAGTGAAAGCCTCAATAATGTCTGGAAGGGAAAGGTTATTAAAGTAGGTATAATTGAATCAAATTTGATAAATAAAGGAAATTCAAGAAATAAAGATTTATCATCTATATATGATTTATGTGGAGAATTTGATTTCTCTTCAAACACCTTAAAAGTAGAAGAAAATATATTTAATCTACCTCTCAAGGGAAAACATAATGCAATAAATTTTTTAATTAGTTTAGCTGTTGCTAAAGAACTTAGAGTTGATATGGAAAGATTAACTAAAATGAATGTTCAACTTCCTGAAGGTCGAAGTCAAACTTTTTCTGTTGGAGGTATTACAGTTTATGATGAGACATATAATGCCTCACCAGAGTCTGTTAGAGCATCATTAGAATTTATGATAAGGAAAAAAGGTAGACATTTTGTTGTTCTTGGTACTATGTACGAATTAGGAGAATATAGTAATTACTTTCATGAAGAAATTGCCAAATTTATTTGTGAGATGCAAATAGATGGTTTAGTACTTGTTGGTGAAGATAAATGCTTAGAAGTTTTTAATAAATATTCTTATCTCATTCCAAATTTTTGTCGTGTTAATAAATCAGAAGAGGCTATTATTCCGCTCACTAATTGGTTGCGCTATGGAGATTCACTTTTATTAAAAGCAAGTAGAAAGATTCGTTTAGAAAAACTTATTCCTTTTATAAAAACTACGTTTAATCATCTCTAGGTTTGGACCAATTTTCTTTAATAAGTTGTTTACTTCTTTCAATAGCTAATGAATAATTTGGAACATCTTTAGTTAATGTTGATCCAGCCCCAACAACTACATTTAATCCAAGAGTGATTGGTGCTACTAACACTGAATTAGCGCCTGTTTTTGTATTGTCATGAATAATTGTTATGTTTTTCTTTTCCCCATCAAAATTTGCTGTTATCGTTCCTGCTCCGATATTTACATTTTTTCCAATAAACGAATCTCCAATATAACTAAGATGATTAATCTTAGTTTCTTTTTCTACAGTGCTTTTCTTTATTTCTACAAAATTCCCAATTTTACATTTACTTTTAATAATAGATTCCGGTCTTATGTTTGCAAAAGGACCTATCTCACAATTATTTCCAATAGTTACGTTATTCAAAACCGAATAAATAATTTTTACATTATCTCCAATTATTGAGTTATTAATTAAAACATTAGGACCTATGTTACATTTACTCCCAATTATACATTTACCTCGAATATGTGTTTGAGGCTCTATAATAACATCTTGGCCAATTATACAATCCTCTGATATTGTAGAACTTTTTGGTTCTATAAATAATACTCCTTTTTTCATCCATCTATTCCTCAAGTATTCTTGAACCATAGATTCGCAACTAGCGAGTTGAACCATATTATTTATACCTGATATCTCATTGTTATCATCAACTTTAAGATGCATTGATTTTGATAATTTTGCAATTGTATCGGTAAGATAAATTTCATTTTGCTTATTATTACTAGAAAGATCATGTAGAATTTCGAATAATTTAATCCAATTAAAACAATAAATACCAGAGTTTATTAATTTATTCTTTTTTTGTTCAATAGAGCAATCTTTTTCTTCTTTAATAAAATCAATTTTGTTATTTATATCAGCGAAGATCCTGCCATATCCATATGGGTTTGAGACTTCAGCAGAAAGTAATGTGACATCTGCGTTTGTTTCTCTATGTTTATTAATTAATAAATCTAAAGTTTTATTTTTTAATAGTGGTACATCTGAATTAAGTACAATCAATTCACCATCGAAATCTCTTAAATATTTAGCAATTTTTTGTACGGCGTGACCTGTTCCATTTTGCGGTTGTTGTTCTACAAATTGAATGTCTTTACGTGAATTTAGCTGCTCTCTGATTTGGTCGCCTTTGTAGCCAATTACTACAAAAAAATGACTTGGATTAAGGTCATTGCAACTATCAACAACTCGCTCAATTAAGGTCTTCCCCCCAAGTTTATGCAAAACTTTAGGGGTCTCACTTTTCATTCTGCTCCCTTTCCCTGCTGCTAATATTGCGATTGCTAGCATGATAATTCGACTCTAATGTCATTAAGAATATCTTAAAGGTTAGACCCATCTTTTTCTCCATAATGTTGTACTAGCAAGAGAAGATTTCTCTTGTTCTTTAAGCCTTCTTGTTAAAATATCTTCCATTGTTGAATTGCCTGATGGATCTCTAAAAGGTATTGACGCTTTCGTCAGTAGATGTTCTTTCTCCATTCCTGAGAGTGGCGAAAATATATTATTTTTTGAATCACAATTGATTTTGTCTTTAACCCCAATTGTTCCGATGCTCCAGAGATGACTATCTTTGTCTTTAGGTTTTATTGAAAATATATTCAAGCCTTTTCTACGTAGAGACTCTCTAACAGCAGCTGATGAAGAGTAAGTAATTAACCTCCCCTTTGAGCTTAATTTATTAATTAAGTTTTGGAGAAACTCTTCACTCCAAAGTTGGGGGCATTTCATAGGAGAAAATGCATCATGAAAAATCAGATCAAATTGAATTGACTCCGGTATTAATTTTAAAGAGTGTCTTGCATCTCCCCAGATGATTTTGCCTTTAGTCTCTAAGTCTTCCCAATTGTTTTTAAGACTTATTGATTGAAATATTTTATTTGTTTCAGATGACCAGATCCTTTTAAAATTATCATCTCCTAATGCCAATTTTAATGGTCTTTTATCAATCTCTAATCCAATAATCTCTAACTTTGTTGACTGATTTTTAATATTTTCAAGTAAGCAAGCAGTATTATAACCTAATCCAAAACATAGGTCTAAAATAAATACTTTGTCTTTATTCTTAAATCTATCAATCTCCGCAGGTAGGATGAATTTCTCTAATGACTCTTTCTTTGCACCATTTAATGAATGATAGCTTTCATTAAAGTAGGTATTATAGAAGCTTGTGCTACCGTCTTTCGTCTTAATTGGAATTATATTTCCTGTGTTAATAGTTTGTGAGATTTTATAACTTATGTAATCGTGACAAATCATTCCAGAAACCTGGATAAGATATTGAGGCTGCGTTACTGTTTTTTAGGCTTGAATCGTTTTCTGCGATTATTGAAGCAATAGCTAAACTCATGGCAATCCTATGATCTGTTTCACTATCAAGATCGCATCCTTTGAGAGATTGCCCGCCATAAATTGTTAGACCAGAGGGATGCTCTTCTATTTTTGCCCCCATTAAACTTAATTGTCTAGTAATTACACTTAACCTATCTGTTTCTTTTACCCTCAATTCACTTGCTCCGTTTATTTTACTTACACCGTCGCAAACGCACGCAGCAACCGTAAGAATAGGAATTTCGTCTATTAATCTTGGCATGATATTACCATCAATATTAAAGGCTTTTAAATTTGATTTATATCTCACATTTATATCCCCAACTGGTTCTCCAGCTACTTCAACTTCATTAATTATTTTTAAATCTGCTTCCATATTTCTCATGATTTCTAAAATTCCTGTTCTTGTTGGATTTAATCCAACATTCTTTATAACTATGTTTGAGTTTGGGATTATTGAACCTGCAATTAGCCAAAACGCTGCTGAACTAATATCTCCTGGAATAACTACTTTTTGTGCGGATAGTTCTGATCCTGGCATTATCTTTATATGTCTACCTAATTCACCCGTGACTTCTACTTTTGCTCCAAATGCTTTTAACATTCGCTCACTATGATCTCTGGATTGAGCAGGCTCAATGACAGAAGTCCCAGTTTTGGCAGATAATGCAGCTAACATTATGGCTGATTTAACTTGGGCACTTGCTACAGGTGTACCGATAACAGCTCCTCGTAATGATTTTCCAATAATTGATATGGGAGCAAGGTTTCCATCTGATCTAGCATTGATTTTACCTCCCATCATTTTGAGTGGCTGACTAACTCTTCTCATTGGTCGACTTCTTAAAGATTGATCTCCAGTAAGGACAAAATGTTTACCTTCTTGTCCAACGAGTAATCCCATAAGGAGACGCATTGTTGTTCCTGAATTGCCACAATCTAGGATCTCTTCAGGCTCTTCTAATCCATTAATTCCTACTCCTGTAACTTTGACTACTTGGTTATTTTGAATGTCACTAACTTTTACACCCATTGCTCGAAGACACTTTGCCGTTGATATTGGATCTTCTGCGGGCAGAAGACCAGTTATTTCAGTAACACCAGTTGATATTGCTCCAAGGAGAAGAGCTCTGTGAGAGATCGATTTATCACCTGGTACGTTAACATCCCCAGATAAGTAGCCCCCATGAAGGAGATTTCGTCTTTCAGATTTATTACAAGTATCTACCAAGTAAGAACTCATTAATTTTTAGTATCTTATTAGAACAAGAGCTTCAAAAAACAATTATTAATTTATACGTTATTTTTATTTAAAAGATTTTCAAAAATATACCCAAATAAAGATGGGTCAGGTTCTTTGTTTGAAATATCTGATAAACCAATTTCTTCCAACCTTTTATTTATTTTGTTTATTTCTTCGACTGACCTCGAGAGAGGTTTTCCCCATTCATGATTAATTTCAGCACCAATTTTTCTTGTTGCATCAATTGCAAGTCTTCCACCAAGGCCAAGCTTATTGCTTGCAAAATCTAAACTATCAAAAGGAGTATCATTTAAAATAAATAAATCTCTTTGAGGATCAACTTGACTGGAAATCGCCCAGATTACTTGCCTTGGATCACGAATATTTATCGACGAGTCAACAATAATAACAAACTTAGTGTAGGTGAATTGAGGTAAAGCACTCCAGAATGCCATTGCAGCTCTTTTAGCTTGACCAGGATATGCTTTGTCGATAGAAATAATTGCTAGTTTATAGCTGAGCGCTTCCATTGGAAGAAAGAAATCATTAATCTCTGGAATTTGTTGTCTAAGAACTGGTGTATAAATTCTATTGAGAGCTATTGCAAGCATTGCCTCTTCTTTTGGGGGACGACCACTAAAAGTTGTAAGAAATATAGGATCTTTTTTTTGTGTTGCGCAATGAAATCTTATTAATGGAGATTTCTCAATTCCCCCATAAAATCCCATATGATCTCCAAAAGGACCGTCATCCATTTCCTCTCCCGGTGTGATAGTTCCTTCTAAAATGATTTCACTATGACTTGGTACTTGCAAATCTATAGTTTTACATTTTGTGAGTCTAATTCCTTCTCCAGCATATAAACCTGCAAAAATCCATTCACTTAACTGAACAGGTATAGGTGTTGCAGCTGCCATGACAACTAGAGGATGAACTCCGATGGCTATGGCTATTTCAAGTTTCTTTCCTAATGCAGCAGCTTTCCTAAGGTGTCTGGCACCACCCCTTACGCTTAACCAGTGAACTGTCATTGTTTTAGAGGATTGCAGTTGCAATCTATAAACACCAATATTTGGTACTTTCGTTTCAGGATCTTTTGTTATGACTAAACCTAAAGTGATAACTTTACCTGCATCCTCGGGCCATGGCCTGATAAGAGGTAATTTAGTTAGATCTAATTCAGTTTCATTATGTACTTTTTGTTGGCAAGGTGGAGTGAAATCAATATCGGGTTGTGCTTTTAAAAGATCCCAAAAAACAGATCCAAATTTTTTAAATTCATTGAATCCTTTTGGGGGTTTAGGTTGTTGCAGAAGAGCTAGCTTTGAACCTAATTTTTCTAGGTCACTGGGTTCTTCTAAACCCATGCTCCAAACAACTCTTTCAAGTGTCCCCATTAAATTTATGGCAACTGGTATGTTTGACCCAATTACATTTTCAAAAAGTAATGCGGGTCCACCTTTTCCCATGACTTCATCGCTAATTGCTGCGAGTTCAAGATCAGGACTCACTGGAGCAGATATTCTTTTAAGTTGTTTTCTATCTTCTAATAGAGATAGAAAGTCTCTTAAATCTCTTGTTTTATATTTTTTATCAAAAAATTTCATGATGATTTAGGCAACCAGTCAATGACCTATTTACTCTGACTTAAACTAGAGCCTTTGTGCAATGAAACTTTATTACTTTCACTCAGCAAATGAAGTCCCTGAGAATTTCCCAAAAGATACAGCTGTTGTTATTGATGTTTTGCGCGCAACTACAACGATAGCTTGGGCCTTGAAAAATGGTGCTGAATCAGTAAAAACATTCGCAGATGTGGAGAAACTTAAACTTGAATCTTTAACGTGGCCAAAAGAGAAGAGAGTCTTAATAGGAGAAAGAGGTGGGAAAAAACTTGATGGATTCGATTTGGGTAATTCACCGCTTGGTGTTACCTCTGAATTTGTCTCTGGAAAAAGAATCTTTATGAGCACTACAAATGGGACGAAGGCTCTTAAAAAAGTTGATAGATTTCCAAATCTTTTTACCCTCTGTTTGCCAAATAGAAAGGCAATCTCACGTATGTTATTGAATGTTTGCCCTGATTATGTATGTCTTTTAGGGAGTGGATGGGAAGGTTCCTACTCTCTTGAAGACTCACTAGCGGCAGGGAGGCTTGCATCTCTTTTATTAGATATTAAGTCAATAAATGTAAATATTGGAAATGATGAACTTCAAGCTTCAATAGCTTTATGGCAATTTTGGAAGGATGATATCGAAGGTTGTTTGCGTATCGCAAGTCACGGACAAAGGCTTGCTGAGATCGCTAATCACGATGATGATTTTAGTTGTTGTGCAGAACTCGATACACTTGATGTTGTTCCTTTACAGAAAGAGCAAGGAGTACTTCGTGCTTTCCAGATTGATTAAAAATTACACCGTGGGGGTTAATTAAAGTGTCAGATTTTCTTGCTGCAGCTTTACAGCTAACAAGTTCTCCTAATGTTGATGAAAATTTATCAGCAGCAGAAGAGCAAATAGAACTTGCTGTAAAAAGAGGAGCTGATTTGGTTGGATTACCAGAAAACTTTGGTTTTATGGGTGATGACAACAAAAGACTTGAGTTATCAAGAAACCTATCTGAGAAGTGCAGTAAATTTTTGATTACAATGGCTAGAAGATATCAAGTGGTTTTACTTGGTGGTGGGTTCCCTGTTCCAACTAATGATGGCAGTCATACATTGAATAGAGCTCAATTAATTGGTAAAGATGGGCAAATTCTTGCTCAATATGACAAGATTCACCTTTTTGATGTTGACCTCCCTGAAGGAAATACATATAGGGAATCTGCAACAATTTTATCTGGTAAGGAAATTCCTCCAGTAGTAAATGTTCCTGGCCTTTGCAAAATTGGTCTATCTATTTGCTATGACGTAAGGTTCCCTGAGCTTTTTAGAAGTTTGGTCGATAGAGGGGCAGAACTATTAATGATTCCTGCTGCTTTTACTGCATTTACTGGAAAAGACCATTGGCAAGTTCTTTTGCAAGCAAGAGCGATTGAAAATACTGGATATGTCTTAGCTCCAGCTCAAACTGGAGTTCATTATGGCCGTCGGCAAAGTAATGGTCATGCAATGATAATTGATCCATGGGGAACAGTTATGGCTGATGCAGGTGTTATCCCTGGAGCAGCAATAGCACCTGTTGATAAATCCAGAGTGAGGAAAATTAGAGAACAGATGCCAAGTCTAAAACATAGAAAAAAGGAATTATTTGTTTAATGTTCTTTCTTAAGTCTAGATATGTATATTTTGCTTTAGGAGTTTTTTCATTAGCTTCCCATTCATTTTTTATTATCCCTGCTTCTCAGGCCGCAAGTGCATTAGCTGCTTGGGCAATACGAAGTGATGGCGTTTTAGAATTAAGAACAAAATCTGGGACAAAACTTAAAGCTTTTTTTCAAACTGCTTCAGAAGATAAAGGAGATAGGATTTGGGTTGATTTCCCTGGGGAATTATCAAAGCCAAGGACAATCACAGGTAATGGTCCGGTTAAAGAGGTTCGATTAGGAAAACCTTTTGATGGTTCAACCAGATTGGTAGTTGAATTTAAGAAGTCGATAGAGATTGATCCAAGACAATTAAAGTTAATTGGAGTATCTCCAGATCGATGGGAATTAAGTTTTAATGGTTTGCCAAAAATAAATTTTTTTCAGATTGGCGAGGGAAATGTAAAACAAATATATAAAAAAAGTCCTTTTTTAAATTATTCAAGGCGAAAAAGTTTAAGTTTAGATTTAAGTACACTTCCAAGAGTTCCTAAAGGCAAATATAAAATTGTAATTGACCCTGGACATGGAGGACCTGATCCAGGAGCAGTTGGAATTGCTGGATTGAGAGAGACTGATGTTGTCTTAGATGTATCGCGAAGGGTTTCTGAATACTTGTCATTAAAAGGTGTAAAAGTTCTAATGACAAGAACTAAAGAGATAGATTTGGATTTACCTCCAAGGGTTGATCGAGCTAACAGATATAGGGCAGATGCTTTTATAAGTATTCATGCAAATGCATCAAGAGGAAACAGGAGAGATGTTAATGGTTTGGAAACTTATTATTTTTCTGGATACAGGGGATTAAATCTTGCTAAAAATATTCACAAGGAAATCATAAAAGTTTCATATGGGACTCCAGATAGAGGTGTGAGAAGTTCAAGATTTTTCGTAATAAGGGAAACTAATATGCCTGCAGCTTTAGTTGAGATAGGTTTTGTCACTGGAAGAATTGATTCTCGTAAATTAAGACAAACTAATCATCGTAAAAAACTTGCATTCGCAATAACTAAAGGCATACTTAATTATCTAAGGGAGGGTTCCTAAAATTGCAATTAGGAATATTTGATAGTGGAATTGGTGGTTTTACCGTTTTGCAAAGAATTAATGAGAGATTTGGAGACATATCTTGCTTATATATTGGGGATCTTGAAAGATCACCTTACGGGTCAAAAAGTAAAAGAGATATACGTTCTTTCGCTGAAGAAACTGTTTCTTGGTTGAATTCTCAAGAAGTTAATTTCATTATTGTTGCATGTAATACAACTAATTCTGTTGCTTTGGATGTCGTTAATCATTTCTCAAAAGTTCCCGTATTTGGATTAATTGAGGCAGCTAGTTATATGGTGCAGAGTGAAAGGATAGGAGTCTTAGCAACTGAAACCACAGCCCTCTCAAGGGCTTATACTAAATCAATTTTATTAAATAATCCAAATGCTTTTGTTATCGAAAAATCATGTCCGAAGCTTGTACCAATGATTGAAATGATGGAATTAAATAATAGAGAAATTTCAAATGAGCTTAAATCTTATTTAAAACCTCTTATTGAAGCTAATGTTGATGAAATTATTTTGGGTTGCAGTCACTATCCTCTCATTATGAATCATCTCAAGGAATTAGTTCCTAAAACAGTAAAAATAATTGATCCAGCTCTCGGATTAGTTAATAAACTCGATAGATTGGTCAGTGACAACATTTCTCCCTTAGGAAAAATACAAACTTTTTCAAATACAAGATTTTGTGTAACAGCTGATGCAAGTGGTTTTGCTTCTAAAGCCATGTATTGGTTAAAAAATTATCCAGAGGTTGAATTAATTACTCTACGTTCAAAGGCATGCGTCTCCTAATATCCTATTACCGAGGAATTTCATGATTTCAGTCACGGAGATACTTCAACCAGTAGAGCAAGATATTGAAATCTTGCTTACTGATCTTCGCAGCCTCATTGGAGCGGGCCATCCAATACTCCAAGCAGCTGCAGAACATCTTTTTAGTGCCGGCGGAAAAAGATTAAGGCCTGGAATAGTTTTACTTATCTCAAGAGCGATTTCTTCAGAAGGGGGCCTCTCAGATAAACACAGAAAGCTTGCTGAAATAACAGAAATGATTCATACAGCTTCATTAGTTCATGACGATGTTGTTGATGAGGCTGATACAAGACGAGGAGTAGAGACTGTTCACAGCAGATTTAATCATAAAGTGGCTGTACTTGCGGGAGACTTTCTATTTGCTCAAGCCAGCTGGCATTTAGCAAACTTGGAAAACCTAGAAGTTGTCAAGCTCCTAAGTAGAGTAATAATGGATTTGGCTGATGGTGAAATAAACCAAGGTCTAAATAGATACGATGCTGATCAATCTTTTTCTGCCTATTTAGAAAAAAGTTATTGTAAAACTGCTTCGCTAATTGCAAATAGCTCCAAAGCTGCTGGAGTTTTAACTGGTTTGGATAAAGAGCACCTTCAACTTTTGCATCTCTTTGGTAAAAAGTTAGGTTTAGCCTTTCAAGTTGTTGATGATATTCTTGATTTCACCGGTAACGATAAACAACTTGGTAAGCCTGCGGCAAGTGACCTTGCTAGTGGTTATTTAACAGCACCTGCTTTATTTGCTTTGCAAGAAAAACCTGGCTTATCTTGCCTTATCGAAAGAGAGTTTTCTAAAGAAGGAGATTTAGAAAAAGCTCTTGATTTTGTCAGAGAATCTAATTCCATAAAAAAATCTAGAGAACTTGCAGAAGAATTTGCAAAAGACTCTAGAGAAGCAATTTTATGGCTCCCAGAATCAAATTCGAGAAGAGCCTTACTTGAATTGCCAGAATTTGTTCTAAGTCGTCTTTTTTAATAAAAAATATCTTTTTGATTTTGTATTAAAAAAGTTACATCACTGAGTTGATCTATTTTTTTTAGAGGATATTTTTCCCGATCCAAATTCTTTTTTTCTATAAAATCTCCCAAGTTATTGTTTAAAACCAAAACTTGGCATCCAGCTTCAAATGCAGAAGTTACACCAGAGATTGAATCTTCTATTGCCCAGCATTCGTTTGGAGATACTCCTAATTTTTTTGCACCAAGTTGGTACGGATCAGGATATGGCTTTCCTAATTCTAGATTCTCGTCATCTCCAAAAACTTTAACTGAAAAATAACCTATCCAATCATGTGAGAAAGTTTTATTTAAAAAAGATTTTTCTGAACTACTAGTGACCAAGCATATTGGTAATTTATTTTTTGAACACCATCTTACTAGTTCCTCTGCTCCTTTCATTGGTGTCGAATTTTTAAGAAGTCCTTTGGAAATGGGTTTATGAATCTCTAATATTTTTTCAATTTTGACATCTTCTTTTATCCAATATGAGACTTGTTTTGCACAATCAAGTCTTCTTCTTCCCTGAAGGTTTTGTAATTGATCTTTGCTTAAAGTCGTTTTAAATGTAGAAGCTGTTCTTTTCCAAGCTTCCCCATGTAAAGGTTCTGAATCAATTAAGACTCCATCTAAATCAAAAAGTAAGGCTTTAGGAACAAACATGTATCAATTTTAAATGAAATTAAAAAATTTTTAACTCCTTGTCTAATTTGTAGATTAAAGCTTCTACCTAATTAATGATTATTAATAACAATATGAAATCAGCTGAATCTTCTCAAATTGAATCAATTCTTAAGGAAGAGAGAGTCTTTCCACCTTTAGATGACTCGTCAACAAAATACAACATTTCGAGTATGGATTCTTATAAAAAAATGGTTGATGATCACAATAAGAATCCAGATAAATATTGGAGAGATCATGCAATAAAAGAATTACATTGGTTTAAAAATTTTGATAAAACTCTTAATTGGTCTAATGCACCTTTTGCAAAATGGTTCGAGGGAGGTCAGACAAATATATGTTTTAATTGCATTGATAGACACTTAACAACGAAAAGAGCTGAAAAGAAAGCTCTTATCTGGGAGGGAGAGATTGGAGATTCGAAAAGTTTTACCTATAAAGAACTTCATAGAGAAGTTTGCAGAGCCGCAAATGCTTTAAAAGAAATAGGAATTAAAAAGGGAGATCTAGTAGCTATTTATATGCCAATGATTCCTGAAGCGGCTATTTCAATGCTTGCTTGTGCAAGGATTGGGGCACCTCATTCTGTTGTTTTTGGCGGTTTTTCTTCTGAGGCGCTTAGAGATAGATTGATAGACGGCAATGCCGTTGCTGTAATAACTGCTGATGGTGGATACAGGAAAGATAAAGTAATCTCGTTGAAAGAAGCTGTTGATGATGCTCTTGAGGATGGCAAATGTAACAGTGTAAAAAAAGTTCTTGTTGTCGAAAGGACAAAATCATCTATAGAAATGAAGAACGGTAGAGATATTTGGTGGCATGAGATCGTTAATCGACAATCAGATAATTGTGAGGCTGAAATAATGGATAGTGAAGATAGATCCTTTATTTTGTATACATCTGGTTCAACTGGTAAGCCAAAAGGGATTGTTCATACAACAGCAGGTTATAACCTTTGGGCGCATCTTACTTTTAAATGGATTTTTGATGCCAAAGATGATGATATTTATTGGTGTACAGCTGATGTTGGATGGATTACAGGGCATAGCTATATCGTATATGGGCCTCTTTCTAATGGTGCTACCACTGTCATGTACGAGGGTGTTCCAAGACCCTCTAATCAAGGTGCTTTTTGGGAATTGATTGAAAAATATAAAATAACTATTTTTTATACTGCACCAACTGCAATTAGAGCATTTATGAAACAAGGAAGATCGATTCCAGATTCTTTTAATTTGAGTAGTTTGAGGTTATTAGGAACAGTGGGAGAACCTATAAATCCAGAAGCGTGGATGTGGTATAAGCATGTTATTGGTCACGATAACTGTCCAGTAGTTGATACGTGGTGGCAAACTGAAACAGGAGGTATAATGATTAGTCCTCTTCCAGGAGTAACACCGACAAAGCCTGGATCGGCAACTTTGCCTTTACCAGGTATTGACGCAGCTATTGTAGACAAGAACGGGGAAACAGTTGATGCCGGTGATGGTGGATATTTAGTCATAAAAAAACCATGGCCTGGGATGTTAAGAACTATTCATGGTGATCCCGAAAGATTTAAAGATACTTATTGGGAATCTGTAAAACAGAAAGGTGGAAGTTATTTTTATTTCGCAGGAGATGGAGCAAAATGCGATTCAGATGGATATTTTTGGGTCATGGGTAGAGTTGATGATGTAATAAATGTTTCTGGTCATCGATTAGGAACTATGGAGATAGAGTCGGCATTAGTGAGTCATAATGCTGTCGCAGAGGCGGCTGTTGTGGGTCGTCAAGATGATTTGAAAGGAGAATCAATTTTTGCTTTTGTCACACTAGAATCTGGTAATGATGAAACTGAGGAATTACTTAACGAATTACGTAATCATGTCTCTAACGAGATTGGCCCAATAGCAAAACCAGATAATATAAAATTTACAAATTCTTTACCAAAAACAAGGAGTGGAAAAATAATGCGACGTATCTTGAGAGCTATTGCCTCAGGAAATGAGATTACAGGTGATACAAGTACACTTGAAGATAGATCAGTCTTGGATAAGTTAAGAACCTAGAGTTTTTTCTGAGTAATCAAATATTTTTTCTGTAAGAGTTTCAATGTTTTTCAATTTATTTATATTTTTTGACCATTCTCCTAACAAATTTTTCCTAAGACCTGAGCTAACAGGGGTAAGATGATCCCCTGTTAGAGTGATTTGCAAGCTTGAGTCAATATCACGTTTTTTTAAACAATCTAAAAGATATCTACTTTGATCAATTTTATCATTGCTAAAGTTGATTATTAAGTTTTTTGATTGCTGATAATGGTTGAGAATGTATCTTAATGTTTCTTGAGGACTTGGGCTGAACTCAGTCTCAAAATTCAATTTTGAGGCAAATTTGTTTAGAAGCGGTATTGAATTGCTGGCTTTAAAATTATTGAAGCTTATTGCGATCATTGAACAGCTATTTCTACCTTTGTCTGGAGAAAGTAGATGTAATTTACACCCAAGGCTATGCCCAATTCTTATTGATTTAAGATTTGAGTTTACTCTTTGTTCAAGTTTTGACTTACAGAATCTCAAGTCTCTCCATGCTTCGTTAGCTTGAGATTGATGATCAAAAGTTGGAATAAAATTCCATGCGTGAACTGCAAAATTTTTACTAACCAAAGATTCCAAAAGACATTTGTAACAGATATGAGGACTAACAGCTAAGTAACTTCCTCCGATATATTCAATAATTCCTCTAGGATTTGAAGGCCAGCTGCACCAGACGTTTTTATATTTTCTCCAATTGCTCATAGTAAATTTTTTGAATTAATGAGAAAACTCTTAAATAATATTAAAATAAACTTGCAAAATGTAAAATTATGAAAAAAAATCTAAAAATAACAATTTGGGAGAAAACAGATTAAAAATTCCAATCTTAACCAGCAAATGAATTTATTAGATTCACTGTCTGAAGGAAATAAAATGGGTAATGATACATCAGAAAAATCTTCAAAAACTAAAACCATTTATAGTTCTCAAAAAGAAAATGAGAAAATATTATTTAATTCCCAAGAGTTTCCAAAAAAACTTTTAATTATAGATACTGAAACAAATGGACTTGATCCTAATTCAAATTCATGTATTGAAATTGGGTCTATTTTATTCGATGTGTCTCATCGTTCTGTACTTGCTCAATTATCATTTTTAATTCCTGTCGAAATAAACGAAGCAGAATATATAAATAATATTCCACCTATACTTACTCAAGTTGATCAGTCTTGGAGGGAGGCCTTGAAATATTTTCAAATATTAGTAAGTAAGTCAGATGCAATAGTTGCCCATAATGCGTCTTTTGATAAGCAATGGTTTGGGAAAGACCCTTTGCCTCTTATTAATAAGCCATGGATTTGTTCTATGGAAGATATTTGTTGGGATAGTAAACCTCAACTAAAAAGACGTCCTTCAGTAAGGGATCTTGCTTTGGCCTTTGGTGTGCCTGTATGGAGTGCTCATAGGGCGCTCTCAGATTGTATTTATATATCAGAGGTGTTTCAGAGATGTATTAATTTAGAGGAATTATTGATAAGAGGTTTAGAACCAAGAACACTTGTTAAGGCTGAGATTTCATATGAGGAGAGACATCTTGCAAAAAAAGCTGGTTTTAGATGGAACAACCCTGTCGCTGGCGCATGGTCTTGTCGATTAAGTAAAAGAGAGATAAAAAATTTGGAATTTAATGTTGCAGAAATATAATCTAAAAATTATAGTAAATATGTCTATAAAAAATAGTTAATACTTCCAATCTATTTTTGGTATTTAAGACTAAGAATTTATTTGCATAAATATATAATGCTGGAATATTATTTTGAAATATATTAGTAAAATAAACTTTTATTTTTATGGGTGGTTGTGAATAATCTAAAAAATCTTCGGGGCATGCTTGATCTTCTACCAGATCAAACTAGCCAATGGCAGAAAATTGAATTTGTGATGAGAAAGCATTTCAAAAGATCATCATTACATGAAATTAGAACCCCAATTATTGAATTAACTGACCTTTTTGCTAGAGGAATAGGTGAAAATACAGATGTTGTAGGTAAAGAAATGTACACATTTCTCGATAAAGGGAATCGATCTTGCACTCTTAGGCCTGAAGGAACTGCATCAGTTGTTAGAGCATTAATCCAATCTGGTCTAGTTAACCAAGGACCTCAACGTCTCTGGTACCAAGGACCTATGTTTAGATATGAACGACCTCAAGCTGGAAGACAAAGGCAATTTCATCAAGTTGGGGTTGAATTTTTTGGATTAAGTTCAGTAACTAGTGATGCCGAATTAATTTGTATCGCTTGGGATTTTTTAGAAGATCTTGGCTTAAATAATTTAACTCTTGAATTAAATACCTTAGGCAATAGTGAAGATAGATCCAATTATAAAGATGTATTTGTTAGTTGGCTAAATAATAATTTGAGTGGACTAGATGATGAATCAATAAAACGAATTAAAACCAATCCGTTAAGAATATTGGATACTAAAAACTCTCAAACAAAGTTAATCCTCAAATCAGCTCCATCTCTTCATGATTATCTAAGCGAAAAAAGTATAGATAGATTTGAAAAATTAAAAGATATTTTAAAGTCCTTAAAAATTCCATTCAAAGTAAATGAAAAATTGGTTAGAGGTTTGGATTATTACTGCCACACAGCTTTTGAAATAACAAGTGATTCACTTGGATCACAATCAACGGTTTGTGGAGGTGGTCGTTATGACGGACTAGTAAAACAATTAGGTGGACCTGAGACACCTGCAATTGGTTGGGCAATCGGATTAGAACGACTAAATTTACTAGTAAAAGAAAATTTAAATTGTTCTGACGATGTCCCTTCCCTTTACTTTATTTCACAAGACATTAATGCTATTGGATATTCTTTATCAATTTCAAGGCAATTAAGATTATCAAACATCTTTTCTGAAATAGATCATTCAGGAAGTTCAATATCAAAACAATTTAAAAGAGCTGATCGATCTGGAGCTTTATGGGCTATTGTGATTGGTGAAAAAGAGATAGAAGAAAAAAAAA
>MDTG01080741.1_pt1 | contig 26068 bp, 18 predicted proteins | sample 811421 | NCBI WGS metagenome assembly MDTG01 (sample SAMN05326645, study PRJNA326480) | marine metagenome | isolation source: seawater | place: Pacific Ocean: South East | collected 2011
ACTGGAAAAGACCAGGATGCGTCCGTCGGCGGAGAACCTGGGACTCAGGTCGTTGTCGGGATGACGCGACACGTTGGTCGCGGCACCCGGATCGTCCACGGGAACGAACCAGATGTCATAGTTGAAGTCGAGATCGGCCTGACTGATGGCAAGCGCGCGGGAATCAGGGGCCCAGACGTATTCCGTACCACGGTCCCACCCCTCTCGAGCCATAGTCTCTTCGCCAGTTGCGAGATCGACGAGCAGCACGTCACCTCTCTCCTGTCGCACGGCGAGCGTACGACCATCTGGGGACGGCTTGGGATCGCTGATGTTCCGTTCATCGACCAGCACCTTGGAGATCTCGAAGCTGAGTGCGTCATGCCAGCGCTCGGGGTCGAGCCTGGGGTTCGCCGTCTCCTCGACCTCGCCATCTTCGGCCTCACCATCCTCGCCTTCGGATTCCGACGCGTCGGTCATCGCGCCTTCCTCGTCGTCGACGCGAGTCGCCACGAAGGCGATCGCACCCTGAACCGCATCGACCTGCCCGGTGATGCTTCCATTTTCGCAGGCCCCCGTGATGGGGATTCGCATGCTGTTGTCGAGAATCAATTCTCCGGAGAGCGCACCGGTCTCAGGGTCGATCGTGACGGTGCCTTCACCCTTGATGTCGTCGGTGGCATTGAAGCGAACGTTCATCGATCCGGAGGCACCGGGTTCGAACGAAAGGGACACCGAGACCATGCCGGCCCCGGGAATCTCGCATTCGGCGACCCATTCTCCGGTGATGTCGAAAGCGGAGTCGCCTGCGGGGTCCGACTTCTTCTTGATCGAATTCGAAGTCACCTCGAGGGACGGCTTTCCGGAATCCTTCGTTTTGACGGGCAGATCCTCTTCGTCGGAATCATCCTCGGATGAAACGGACTCGGGCTCGGTGATCGAACGCCAGTTCTCCTGCAGTTCGCTCCTCGTCAACGCCACTTCGGCGGCATAGATCCCGTCCGAACCCTCTTCATCACTGGTGAAGTAGAGGCGAAGTCCGTCCGGACTCCAGCTGATCGATCGATCATGCGCGAGCGATTCGGTGATTCGACGTGTCGGACTGCCGTCCTCGACGTTTCGGATCCAGACATCCCCGTAGGCCACCACCGCCATCACCTTGCCGTCCGGACTGAGTTCGGCCTCGGTCACCATGCTTGAGACGTTCTTGGGGACCACACGGTCAAGACCATCGGTGTTCGCCTCGATCGAGATCGCCCTCACTTCGGATCCGTTCGTCGAATCATTCAGATCCAGAGCGTAGAGACGATCCCAGTTCTGCATCACCACGTGCCGACCGTCCGCGGAAACGTCGAAGTCGGTCACGTCATGTTCCGTGAAATCGGTGAGACGCTCGGCCATCTCGACTCCGGGGACGATCGACTGGCGATAGAGGTTGACTGCACCAAGCTCGCGATCGGAGAGAAACAGCATGGTCTCATCATCGAGCCAATGTGGATAGCCGTCATTGCCCTCCCAGGAGGTGAGTTGTACGAACCCATCCTCGGGCGAATGCAACCAGACATCCCTGGTTCCGGAACCTCGCTTGCCACGTCGCGTCCACGACGTTCTGCCACGTTCGAAGAGAACCTTGGATCCATCTGGACTTCGCTGGGCCGCACTCCCGAACGCATCATGAACACGCGTGGGCTGACCGCCATCGAGGGAGACTTCGTATGGGCGGCTGCCACGGTAGAAGTCATTTTCGAAACGGCCGTCGAAGACGACGGTTGGCGCACCATCCGGTCCGCTTCCGAAGTCGGAAAGGATGGCACTTGTATCACCCTGCACGAGCTGACGGAGTCCGTCACCATCGGGATCGATCACCCAGATGTTCCTGTAGCCGTCACGATCGCTCTCGAAGACGAGTTCGGAGCCTTCCGGATGCCAGGCGGATCGTGAATCGACTCCCGGGTGCGAGGTCAGCCTGATGGCCTTTCCTCCCTCGATACCGACTCGCCAGAGATCTCCTCGCCAGGAAAAGACGACCTGCTCACCGTCGGGGGAGATCGATGGGTACCTGGGCAGGTCCACCTCCTCGGCGAAGACAGGCGCAGCCAGAGGGGCTGACGCAACCAGAAGCGCGGAGAAGAGCTGGAAAAGACGGTTTGAGCGTGGCATCAAGGGACTCCGGAGGCGATACGTGGAATTTGAAGACAAGTGTAGCCGGGTCCGGGAACGTTGAGATGTCCCCAGGGATGACGATTCTCACCTCATTGCCCCTCGAGGGCTGAACTGGTTGTTCCGTTTGTGCGGGCAGGTCCGATCTTTACCGAGCCCACAAGAACCGAATGAGCCAAAGAACATCTTCACATGGTCCGAAGAGAGGGTCAGGAGGACATTGAAATGAATCAATGGAAGAATCAGGAACGAAATCAGCGCGTACGAGACATTCTCAACGCCATGGACAAATCAATCGATCGCGCTCGCGAAAAGCGAGAGGAGGTCCACCCAGCCCTGGCTGCTGGGACCGGGTTGAAGAGCATCGGTGGAAAAAGAGGCCACGAAGAGGGCGAGCCGAGGCTCCCATCCTCGATGTTTGATCGGAAGGGGCCGATGCTGAAGGCTCGACCGAAATCAAACAATCCCAGCTGAATCTCCCGGTTACCAGACGGTACCGAAAGCGCAGCACGCATCCGCGAACGATCAGGGTCCCTGAGGGGTGGATCCTGATCGTTTGTCGCATGGTTCGCTATGATCAGGGTTGATTTTTCAGGAGGCCCAGGACGTGTCGTTCATTTCAGAAGCACTCAAGAATTCATACCACACGGGGTCGGTCTGGCCTTCGTCAAAAGCTCTGGCACTGACGATCACGAAGAGTTTTCGAGAGAGCAGCGGCCCCAGGAGGATTCTCGAAGTCGGCCCGGGAAGTGGCCCCTTCACCAGAGTGATTCTCGAGTCGTTGAGACCGGGCGATGAATACCACCTCGTCGAGATCAATGATTCGTTCTGCAAGGATCTGCAGACGAAGTTCATCGATCCATACCTCTCTGGTGACGGGGAGAGGGCCAAAGTGCAGCTGCATCAAGGGGCGATCGAGGAAGTCACCCTTCCATCGACCTTCGATTTCACGGTCTGCGGACTGCCGTTCAACAATTTTCCTCCGACGGTCACTCGATCGATCTTCCGGCAGCTTCTGGAACTGACCCGTACCACCGGCGACCTTGCCTACTTCGAATATGCAGCGGTCAGAAGGATGAGAGGCGCTGTCGTTGGGAGTGATGGCAGAGCGAAGATCAAACGCATCGACGCCCATGGAAAGTCGATGCTTAAACGCTTCAATGGGCATCGTGAATTCGTGTTTGGAAATCTTCCACCCGCCTATGTCATCAGACTGTGCGGAATCGGTTCGTGAGCCCTCCTCTCAAAAACCGCTTCATCACACTGAAATCAAAGAAAACGGCCCACCTCCGATGAACGGAGATGGGCCATGCCCACTTCTAGTGTGGAACGACTCGTTCGTTGTCGCGGGTCGGCTCAGCGCCTCGAGACGCGTGATGCCTTGCCATCGGAGCTGGAATCCTTGCCGTACAGCTCAAGAAGATCCATTGTCACAGCCTTTGATTCGAAGCTGCCCATTCGAAGGCCGTCGATCACATCGTTGATGTTCACCGGTGGCTGATCCTGGAAGCCCATTTCATTCAAGATGTCGAAGACCTGCTGAGAGATCGGACTGACCTCAGCAGGCTGGGTTCCGGACTGAGCTCCGGACTGAGACAGCCCCGAGAGACCGGCAAGGAGCATTGTCAGATCGGAGCCGGAAGTGATTCCATCGGAATCCAGATCCGTCGAGCTTGCATCGGTTCCCCAGTTCTCGAGCAGGGACTGCAGAGGACCGTTGTCAGGATCCGGTGTCATTGTGTCGTTGTTCGTGGACGGACTGCCACCCAGAGAGAGCGCAAGGTCCATTCCATCGACGATGTAATCACCATTGAGGTCACCTGTGGATTGACCCACCGTACCCCACTGGGACTGGATGTCTTCAACCGAACCCGGAGCTGGAGGCCCCGAAGGTCCGATCATGCCAAGGAACATCGCGAGATCCTGAGCATCGACGCTGCCACTGTTGTCTATGTCGAACTCGGATTCACCTGATCCCCATGCAGCGAAGAAGTCCTCGAGACACACTTCGTTCATGGAACCCACGCAATCCTCGTGAAAATCCTGCGCGGTAGTCATCACTTCGGTGAAGGCATTCGCCTGAGTGGCTGAATTGCTCTGACCGCCGCCAGTCTGCGGAACGCGTGTTGCATAGTCTGGGATGGGAATTCCGACGACGTCCGGGTTAATCATGTGGATACTCCTATGTTCGGTTCTCGTAGATCACGTGCAAACGGCAGGCCAATCCCGGAACAGGCCCGCAGAGTGATTTATCGATGCTTTTCAGGAGATGGACCAGCTCAGGCGCAGGAAATGCCGCCCGAAGGTGCAGAGTTTGCCCGACAAAAACATGAACCCGGATTCATCCCCAACCGGAGGGACGAGGTGGCGCGAGAGCGTGATCAGGCTGTTCGACCTCGGGATCGGATCCCTTGAATCCCATGCAGATGATGAAGATTTCAACGGACTCAGAACGTGAAGCGGAAGGCTTGAAACCCTTTGCTCGATCGAACATGCGGCTGCATCTGCGAAGCAGGTCGGGATACGCCTCGCCCTCGAAGACCTTCATCACGCAGTTTCCGCCCTTGCGAAGCCAGATCGGAACTCTGTCGAGAAGATCATCGCAGAGCCGTGCAGATCGGAACTGGTCTGCCGAAGGCGTACCAGTGGTGTCGGGAGCCATGTCGGAGATCACAACATCCGCCTTCGATCCGAGGATGGAGAGCACATCGGTGGTTCGAGTATCGCCCTCGACTAGGGTGATGTTGTCGGCGAGGCCGTGCGGTGCGATGACCTTCAGGTCGATGCCGAGAACACGCCCCCTCGAACCGACTCTGGAAGAGGCCACTTGCAACCAGGACCCCGGGGCGGCACCACAGTCGATGACGAGATCTCCTTTTCCGATCAACCGTCGCCGATCATCGATCTCGATCAGCTTGTACGCTGCTCGGGAGCGATAGCCTTCTCGCCGAGCTCGTTTGAAGAAATGATCGTTGACCTCTTTCATGCAAGGAGGATATTCGATTGGACAGGTGGATGATGCATCAGCAGACCCAGAAATGTATCGGATGCGGGTACGAACTCAGGGGGCACTCCTCGGAAGGCGTGTGCCCGGAATGCGGACGGCCCTACGGAAATGATCTGATTCTGGTGGGAACCGCGAGTCCAAGAGGCAGTCTGAACTGGGGCTGGGTGGTGGGAACGGGCCTGTTGATGCTTGGTTTCGCCATGCTTTTTCTGCTGGGATTCTGGAGCGGCATCGGTCCATTTCTCGCACTGGTGCCACTTCTGTACGGCATCCGCCAACTGATCAAGACCTGGCAGACACAGAAGGCTTGGCGGAAATGGGGCGGTGATCTTCGTTGGATCGTGAGCGAGGACGGAATCAGAGTCCGCCGTGGCATGAGAACCGAATTGAATCTGCTGGAGTGGAATGCGATCGCGAAGGTCAAGCCCATGAGAGCTTTTCGTTTTCGGGCGACACGAGGGCTCAAGATTCGGAGAACGTTTCTGAGCATGGATACGTTCAGGTACAGGTCCCCACCGATATGGCTCGGAAGAATGACCAAAAAGGACATCCTCGCCATACGAGAAGACGTGCAGTCGAGACGAGACTGATTTTCAGCGGATCGGACCGAAGCTCGTGGGGTCGGCCACCACAGCGATTCGAATGTCACCTTCGCTGGCTCGCAGAAGAACCGGGTTTTCACCGTCGTTCAGGCGGGCGTTGATGGTGTCTTCCTTGGGCGTCCGACTGACGTAGCGCCAACGACCTTCGGGAACCCAGACCTCGATGTCACCATCGATGACTTCGACGTCGAAGAGCCCGGAAGAATTCCCGGGGACTCGATAGTCGACGTTCCCTTCGACGACCAGAACCGTGCTGGCATCGACGAGCGGATGATTGGAAGCGATGGTCACGTCTCCCAGATTCGTCTTGATATCGACGGGGCCGGTGTTGTTCTGGATCGAGACGTCCCCATTGGTCGTCTGAACGGTGACACGATCGAGATCAGGCGTTTCGATGCGAACGTGTGCGCGCATGAACCAGGGCTCGGGGCCGATGAAATCGATCTTCACGCGAAGTGTCTCGATCGGGCCGGGTCCGGGCGTCAGATCCGCGGTCCAATCGACGTATTCGAGTGCCTGCCTGGGCTCGGTGCCTCTGAGATACCCATGCTGGGAGACTCGAGTCACCTGAACGGTGGTCACATCGAGTCTGGGATCGGCATGCACGGTGACGTCACCTGCAAAGGAGTCCACGACCACGTCAATGGGGCCGCGCGAGCGAAACTGGGTGATGCCATCGTCGGCCACGTAATGACCCTGGATGCTCGAGAACAATGCACTTCCGGTCGAACTGGCCACCCGTTCGGGGTGGTTGGCACCGGTGCAACCCAACAGACCGCACAGAATGAGCGTGATGAGGGGCGCAGAGGACATGAACGAGATCGAAGAGAGAGGGCGCAGCATTGTCATCTTCCTACCTGACCCCTGAAGGGGCATGCGGTTGAGTGATCGGGAACTCGAAAAGACGGGATCCCGTGCCTCTATCGGCAACTGTTGGTATCAGGCTGTGTGCAAATTCGCACCCGAGAGCCATGATGGGTGTACTTTAAGGGCCAAGGGACCATGATGAGCCTTCTCTTTTCCTTTCTCGTATTTCTTTGCTCAGGGATTTGCTCCGCTCCAGAGGAGACAGTTCTCGAGGTGCAGTTCGGACAGCCCGCGAGAGCGGCTCTCAGGCAGTCGGAATCACCCGATGGCGGCGCAAGAATCCTTCTTCATGTGCTGGAAAAGAGGCTTCGAGGGCCTGAGTTTCCTGCTGATGGTCCATTTCCTCTGGCTCCAGGCCCGGTGTTCGCCTGGGAGTTGACTCAGGATCAGATCGCTGAGGCGGCCCGGTTCGGAAGCCTGACGCTGGAGAGCCCCGATGCGAGCTTTCCGAAACCTTTTGAAACGCTTAGAGGACGATACCGAGCCCAACTGGCACTGAGATTGGGCGGTGCACCCTTTCAAAGGCAGGATGAAGTGGTGGTGACGGGCTCGGTTTCAGACTTGGAACTCGAAGCCGACCAGCCTCGAATCCATGAAATGCAGATCGATGGTCCTGTGGCCCCACCACCCCGGACGATCGAACCAGGTGAACGCATTCAGGAGATTGCGCTCGCAAGCCCCATCCTGGCGCGAACCGCCAGAGTCCGTGAGACATGGCGGACATCGGACCACAGGGGATTCGTGGTACTTCCGGATGCCTATGACGAACTGAATGCCCCTCGTCGCAGATGGCCGGTCATCTACATGATTCCAGGATCGAAGACGGCCCTCGAACACGCCCGGGCAATCGCAAAGATTCTTCATGAACCGATGATGAAGGCGTTGATACCCCAGGCGATCTGGGTCGTGCTCGATCCGAAGAGTGCCTACGGACACCATTTCTTCACGAACACGCCACTTCAGGGCCACAGAGCCGAGGCACTGGTCACCGAACTGATTCCGTGGCTGGACGTGCGGTATCGAACGATCGACGACCAAGGTGCTCGTCTTCTCATCGGCGAGGAACAAGGCGGTCGCGCGGCACTCACGCTTCTGCTCGAACATCCCGATGTCTTTTCGAATGCGTGGGCATTCTCACCGGATGCGGTGTCGTTTGAAGCTCTCGGATGCATCGACCTCGTACGTGATGCCAATGCGTTCGTCGACCAGAATGGTGCCGAGCGCCCTGCAATGAGAACGGTTCTGAGCGAAGATCGTGAGATCGTGCACCTCGACGTGATGGACGAGATCCTTCTCAGCGAAACGCTTTCAAGGAATGGAAGATCCGCACAGAAGTGGGACGAGCTGCGTGCCACCTTTGGAACTCTTCAGACCAGAAACGATCTGGCACGGTGGCCGTTCGATCCGGAAACGGGCCGAATGCGACCAGCGGAAGTGATGCACTGGATGACTCTGGATCTGGCCGAACGCGTACGGACCAGAACGGAACTCGCGCGGCGTCTCACTGAAGATGCGCGGATCTTCATCGGCGAGAACGACGAGCGCTATCGAAATCTCGGAGTGAGGCATCTGCAACGGACGGTGGAGAACGCGCTTGTGAACGAAGACCCGGCACGAGGGCCATGGGTCGTCGAGATCGAGGACTCGAATGCAACATCCACCAACGCGATATCACGTCTCCCGGCGCATGACGAGATGGCCACCTTGCTTCGCGAGCGAGGCTTCCACGACTGAACCGTGCGCTCAGACTGAAGCGACACCAAGCATGCGAGCGGCATGACGGGCGACATCGACGGAACGAAGACCGAGGTATTCAAGTTCGTCCTCGACCGTGCGGGCTGACTTGGGAATGCGGCGAACATGCATCTGCTCGATCGAGAACCCGTCTCCGGACTCGGTCACAGCATCCGCGACGGCCGAACCGATTCCTCCGCCGTAGTTGTCCTCGACGGTGAGAATCATGCCGCCATTGTCGTTGGCGACATCGAGAAGCTTGTCGGTGTCGAAGGGAAGCGAGTACAGATCGATGAGGGACGCATCGATTCCCGCCTTGTCCAGCAGCTCGATGGCCTTGTTGCACTCATGGAGCATGTAGCCAGCGGACACGATCAGAAGATCACGCCCGGAGGTGAGCACCTCGAGGCCACCCAGATTGAAGACCGTGGAATCGTCGTAGAGGAACTCGACTTCGGGACGGCACGTCCGCATGTAACAGACGCCTTCGTAGTCGGCCATGACCTGGGTCAGCCCGTAGGCTGCATAGGCATCGGCGGGCTGAAGAACGTAGCACGCCGGGTTGCCACGGTGATCCTTCGCCGTGCTCAGCGAACGGAACCAGGCGACGTCGGGAAGGGACATCTGACTGGGACCGTCGGAAGCGGGCCCGAGGCCGGAGTGTGATCCGACGACCTTGAGGTTCGCACCGCTGTTGATCGCAAGTTCGATCTGGTCATACGCTCTGGTGAAGAACTTCGCGAAAGTGGCCACGAAAGGCGTCTTGCCCCCCGCCGAGAGGCCGGCACCGACGGAGACCATGTTCTGCTCGGCGATCTTGCATTCGAACATGCGGTCGGAGAGCGCAGGGTCGTTTCCAAACCATTCGGTGAAGGTCGAGTTCTTGACGTCGGCGTCGAGAACGACGACGTTGTCGTTGACATGTCCCAGTGCACGAAGCGCCACGCCGAATGCACGACGGGTCGCGAACTTTCCGGTCGCCAGGGTTGAAGCCATGTCGAACTGCTTCATCGCATCGCTGAAGGATGGCGCATCCTCGATCGAGGAGGAGGGTGCCGTCACGTCCGATGGGGGATAGATCGTGAGGTCGTCGGTGGCATCGAGCGTGGAGGTCAACTGAGCACGAAGTCCGTCGAGCTCCTCCATGGCGGCCTCGAGTTTCTCACCGGTGACGGGCTTGCCATGCCAGCCGCCGCCCTGACAGACGGGTGAGCCCCATCCCTTGACGGTGTTCGCGACGATCGCGACGGGCGCACCCTGAGATCCCTTCTCGAGATTGGTTCGTGCCACTTCGAGGGCGGTCTGAATGGCTTCGGGATCGTGACCGTCGATCACCTGGGCGATGAAGCCCGCAGCTTCGAGCTTCTTGGCGATCACGCCGGAGCTCTGCTGATTGGAGACCCGGTCCGACTGGCCGAAGCTGTTGCAGTTGAAGATCGGGACGACCGAAGTCAGCTGGTGATCGATGATGAAATCGACGGCTTCCCAGATCTGGCCTTCACGTGATTCGCCATCGCCGATGATGCAGTAGATCTGCTTTTCGTGACCGTCATGCCTTGCCGCGAGACCGAGGCCTGCGGCGACGGAGAGGCCCATGCCAAGCGACCCGGTCGCGGCGTCGAAGAACGGAAAGCCTTCGACGGGATTTGGATGACCATCGATGGGCGAATCGATGGCACGAAGGGTGGCGGCATCAGCCATGGTCATGGGTCGAAGATCGCCATCCTTTCCGATGCCGACACCGAGGTCGGCACACGCGGCGTAGACGATTGGGACGGCGTGCCCTTCGGAAAGCACCAGACGGTCTGAACTCGCATACTGCGGATGGGCAGGCACCCAACGCATGCTGTGGTACATGAGGACGGTGACGATGTGGCCGAGGCTCATCGCGGAAGTGGGATGACCCGCACCTGCCGAAGCTGTGATTTCAAGTGAAGTCTTGTCGAGTTGAATGGCTTTCGCATGGACTGCAGCTGCAAAGGACATGATTCAGATTCCCTGCGCATTCGCGCTATTCGAGACTCGAGAAATTCCCTCGGAAGGGAGTGAAGAACCAGAGGACGGTTTGCGGGCGCAAATTGCGACCCTCCAGCAGATTGGACAGTATCCGCGGGATCAAGCAAGGCCGCAACACGTGAGACCGCGATAGTTACCATGTCTTGATGAAATACATACTTCAGCCCAGAAAAACAGGTTCCCTGCTGCTTCTGATGGTCGTTCTCACCGCCACTCGGACTTGGGCCCAGGGAACGGGCGAGGCTTTTCCAGATCCCATCGATTCGAAGACCCTGGAACAGTGGATGGAAGCTCGGGCCACGGAAGGAGGCTCGAGTTCCGACTCCATGCTCTGGGGACCGTGCCTCGACCGGTATCAGGCACGATTTCTGGCGCTTCGCGAGGGCGCCATGGAGGCATGGCTCGTCACCGATTCGACCCACGATGGCAATGAAGCCGAAGTGGTCGAAAAGCTCACTCGAGAACGAAGATCGATTCTCGCCAGAATCCGAGATCTTGACGAGACTTTGGCCGCGGAAATCACCGTGGCCACCGAGGGAGATGAGTCGTTCCGCACCAGACTTTCGAATCGACTGGCCAGGCGCCGTGCGCTCTCGGTGTGCCGACGACTGGGAGCAGCAAAGATCTCTCTGGATCTGATCGATCAGGTTCATTCCATCGAGCCGTCCGAGGAGATGATCCGCGAGCTCACCCCCCTGCTGACGTCCTGGGACGCGGAGATGCGACGTGAACTCGAGATCATCACGGAAACGATGCTTGATCTCGATGTCGAGCGGGCACGTCTGAAATTGGGCTGGTTTCGAAGCGCCCTCGAAAATGACGATCCGGACACATCGTGGATGGAGTGGCATGAAGCACGAGAGGCCCTGCTCGATGAACGGTACCAGGCACTGGCTCGGCTGAGTCGCAGAACCGTGGAACTGGCGCGAGGCATGGAACCGATTCTCGAACGGGAGAAGCACGATCTCCTGATGGAGCGGATCCTTCCAAGACTCTATGGCCCCTATCTCTCCGGAAAAAGCGATCTTCCCGCGACCTTCAAGAAGGCCGTGGATCGACTTGATGCCGTCGAGGACGAAGAGGAAATCCAGTCACTCGAAGAACTCGAGAATGGCTGGCGTGTGGCACGCCGTGAGGTCACCGACGAACTTCTCGACGTGGTCTCCTCGAGACGAAATCGGGAGATGTTCATGATCTCCGGCTCGGAAGAGAAGCAGTTGGAATCGACTCGCCGCATGACCCGGATTCGCCAACTGAGAATGGATCGAAAGGAACTCGACGAGCGCTTTCGAGAGATGCTCTACGCCATGATGGGCGAACCGCTGCCGGACATCGAGACACCTGAGAACGCATCATCGCCCATGGACACGCTGCTTGGACAACTCCCAGCGGGCCTCGGCACGAACATGGAAATGCTCGAGACGGATGGCATGATGGAGGGTGAAATCATCTTCAGCATCGTGGGCTCCACCGCCGAAGGCGGTGCGGAAACGGATGCACTGATGGCCGAGCTGATGGAGAACGGCGTCGTTGGAGATGGCCCCCCCGGAGTGATCGTCCTGAGTCATTCAATGAACGGCGAGGATGACATGGGCGGAATGCTGGAGGAAATCACGGGCGCCCTCCAGAATCTCGAGCTCCTGCCTGATGACATGATCGATGAGGCGACGAGTTCGATCGCATTCGATGCCTTTGCCTCGTTTCCATTCAGACCCCGAGCAATGTCGGCCAGGCGCATTCTCGACTTTGCCCGAGCCGAAGGACTGTCTGAAGCACAGAAGATGATCACCACCCTGCTTCATGAGGACTACATGACGCTCTACGAGATCCAAAGCGAGTTCTGGTCGAGGAATCAAATCGGTTCTTCTGATGAAGACATGCAGGACATGATGGAGCGGCAGCTGGATGTGATGACTGAGAACGATGAGGTGAGACGAACGCTCCAGCAGATCGATCTGGACTTTCTCACTGATCTCGAGGCGACGCTGTCCGGCGTGGTGTCGGATGACAGGATTCGCCGCTTCATCGAACGCAGACAACGTGACTTCCACCGGAGTTCCCTGGCGGGAAGAGGCCAGATGCAACCCTGGATACCGGCCAGCGGAGCCCCCATGGCGGAGCTCGAGACATTGGCCGAGTCGTTCGGGCTCGAAGATGACGAGAACGTTTCGGAATTGCTCGGAAGATGGCACCAGGAGGTCACACCGCTTTTGATCAAACTCTACGACTCCAGAATGGAAGCGGTTCGCGTGGAAGCCACGGCCATGTTTCAAGCTATGAAAGAGAACTGGAACGAATCCGACTTTGGAACCATGGTGGAAGCTCACGAACGATCAAACCGAATGAGTCGACAGCTCGCCGATCTGAACGCCGCGACCGTCAAGGAAATCGCGGCCATGCAGGATGCCTCGCGCTCGAGCGAGGTTCTTCATGCCTGGCGAAGAATGATCTGGCCCTCGGTCTATGAAGATGCCCTGGCGGAACGGACCGGGCTTGCACTTGAGATCGCAGGTGTCATGAGCGAACTGACCGCGAATCAGATCGCCGGGATCATGGCACTGGAGACCGCCTACGAATCCGAATACGAAACCTTGTCGATCGAAATGATCGAATCGAGAGAACGTCTCGAGAACGCTGGGATGGAAGACGAGCGAAACATGACCACGGCCATGCACGACTACGAGAGAATCAAGTTCGGGCGGGATGAATTGAACGCAAGAACGATCCGGGACCTCGAAGAGGTGGTCGGAGCAGAGCTGGCGGATCAATTGAAGGGGCAGGCCACAAGTCTCGGGAGGACCTCCCTGCCTGCACCCACGCCCTGAGGAGGGTCCTGGTGAGGACCGGAGGTTCAGAACCGGACTGGAACCTCGCCATGTTCCGCGGTGATGCGGGAACGGATGCCGCCTCGTCCCTTCCAGTCCGTGATGACCTGCATCCAGACGGGTGACATGGTGGTGGCGAGATCGTCTCTGATTCGATTGGTCACGGCCTCGTAGAAGATGCCTTCATTTCGGAACGACTGGAAGTACATCTTCAGGCTCTTGAGTTCAACGCAGACTGCCGCAGGTTCATAACGAACGGTGATCGTTCCAAAGTCCGGATGACCGGTCTTGGGACACACGGAGGTGAACTCCTCATTGACGTGTTCGATGATGAACGTTGTCTCTGAGGGGGAATCGAAGAATTCAAGCAGTTGGCTGTCGGGCATCAGAGTGTCATCACAAGGAATAAGTGGCCAGGATCTCAACGACCTTGGGCTGAGCGGGATTGGTACGAAGGCTCTGCTGAAGCGCGGCTCGGGCGGTGTTCGCCATTTCGACGTCGGTTCGATCGCTGCGAAGCCAGGATTTGAGTGCATTGACACCCAGTCCGTTGAGACTGGGCCAATGTTCGGCATCCAGTTCGATGGCATTCTGATAGGCATTAAACGACCCCTCGGAATCTCCGAGGTAGAACAACGCCCGTCCGAGGCGTTCGTATGCCGGTGCGGAGGGCGAGATCTTCACGAGCGCTTCGGCGGTGTTGGCAGCCTCCTGCCAACGCTTGGTCTTGATGTATCCGTTGACCATGCGGAAGAGCAGCTCGTCGGTCATCTCACCCAGCTCGATCGCGATCTCAAGCTCCTTCACGGCAAGCCCGTGCTGACCGGATGCTTCCAGAGAATCGGCGAGACCCACTCGAATCGCCATGTCTTCAGGTTCCAGCTTTGCGGCGGTCCTGGCGAAGGAGACGGCGGCTTCAGGTTTCCCCAGCGCGAGGAGCGTCTTGGCGGCACCGACATTGGCAACGACACTGGTGGGTCGAATCGCGAGTGCCCGCTGATAGGCGCGAACGGCTTCCGAGTATTGCCGCAGTGCCTCGAGCACGGAACCGTGACCGAACTGGGCGTCGAAACTACCGGGTTCGAGACGGGCGGCGCGAGAAAAGCTGCGCTCGGCGGGTTTCAGCTGACCCGATTGAAGCTGGACGCCTCCGAGGCCCAGGTAGGCATCGGTCAAGGTCGGATTCTGAGCAAGAAGGGATTCGAAGAGCTTGATCGCTTCGGCATAGTTGCCAGCCTCACCGGCCTGCTCCGCGGCGATGAGGTCGAGAACCTGAGTCTCGGTAGGCTCGGTGGTTCGATTGAAATTGGCCATCGAAGGTCTGGAAGTTCGAACGACCGCGGTATCCGTCTGCAGGCAACCGCCACCCAGCAGGGTGCAGCTTGCAAGACAGCAGATGATTGGAATTCTGAACTTCATATCTAAGACATGCTCCTCGAGGCCTTGCCTGAGCGGTGATAGGGTAGTCGCTCAATCTGAATGACTGCGGACAAAGCCCCGAAGTCGTTCCATGTTTCTCTCATCCCAATTTCGGCCATTCTCGTCGTCTTCCTTGGCCGTTTCAAGGATCATCGGTCGATTTAGCAGCATGGGATGATTGAGAATTGCCTCGAAACAGGAATCTCCACAACATCCCTCCCCGATATGGGCATGACGGTCGAGTCTGGAGCCAAGAGCCCCGATCGAATCGTTGAGATGCACAACAAGCAGCTGTTCAAGCCCGCAAAGCGCCTCGAAGGAGGCCAGAACAGCGTCAGCCCCCTCTGCGGTACTCATGTCGTAACCCGCTGCGGTGACATGACATGTGTCCAGGCAGAACCCGACTCTTTCAGGATCCTTGACCCCGTCACGGATCCAAGCCAGATGGCTGAAATCGTAGCCAAGGTTCGAACCCGACCCCGTGGTGGTCTCGAGACAAGTGACGACCTTGCAGCCAGCGGTCTCTTCGTGAAGTTGGTCCAGTGCTGCGATGATTCGATTCAACCCTCCCTTTTCATCAGCTGATGGAGCTGACCCCAGGGAATGCGGTTTTCCACGGCCCAGAGATTTGCCCAGATGAGCTCCTGGATGGGAGACCAGAAGAGGGATCGAAAGCGTCGCACACCGCTCGATTTCATCACGTTGCAGGGCCAGTGACTTCTTCCTGGCATCGGGATCGGGAGAGGCCATGTTGATGAGGTAACTGTTGTGGCTGACGGTTCGGAGATCGGATGGGCGATCCCAGCCAAGTGCAGTCAGACGTTTGGACCAGGCGGAGATGTCGGAATCCTTCAGCGGAGGCGATGACCATCTGCGTTGATTCTTGGTGAAGACCTGGACGCATTCCATCTGGAGACGGTCCGCTTCATCCAGTGCATTGACCATGCCGCCGGAGATCGAAAGGTGGGATCCAAGCATCAACGCTCCTTGAAGGGGGTTGGGTGAAATCAAAGGATACATGGGTCAAAGACGTGTGTCCGTCTGTTCGGCCGTGGTTCGCTGCTCATCGAAGCGCTGCCTGACTCTGTGGTCGGAAGCTTGATTCTCGGCGTGATGAACCAGAGTGAACCAGATGCCCTTGGACATCACGAGAAGCAGCACGATCACCATGATCATCATCACCACGAAGACGATCGCGGCGTAGACGGGAAAGAGACCGGGTGAGATTGGAAACAAGATGGGGCCGATGATGCCGACCAGAACTCCGAGCGCGATGACCATCAATGAAAGATGAATGAATCGGATCATTCCACCGGCGAATTCGTCACGCATCCAGTGCGCCAGGCGCTCGAGGCAGACGAACAGGAGAAAGACCTGAAACAGACAGCCCAGACAGACCACGCCCCAGAGAAAATCGAACACCGCCGGAATGACCGTTCCGGTCATGAGTCCGGAAGCAGACAGAAGCGAGCCAGTCCCGAGAACCAGCCAGATGAGTCCGCCCCATCTCGTCAATCGGCGAATCGGATCATGAGGTCCGAATCCGTTCGAAATCGCGACCGGATCGCGCCACCACACCGAGATCAGCACGCTGCTGAGAATCAAGGGACCGCACATCACGAGGGCGAACGCCGAGGACCCATCGGCGAATCGTCCGAAGAACACCATCGTCACGGGAAGCAAGACGGCCATCAGGATCGTGATCGCGGTCATCCGCCAGGCCAAGGCGAGGATGATCCGCCGGGGCGCTCTCTCGAGAGGAAGATGAACATCGACGTTCCGATCGATAGGGTGTCCGCATTCGGAGCATCGACCGGTCATCGCACCGTGCAGTGAATAGCCGCACTCAAGACAGTTGGTCAGTCGGTCTCGAGAGAAGCGCTTGCTGGTGAGTCCCATCATCGATCAGTTCATCACGCCGGATGCCTGCTCGACGGCATTTCGAAACATGGCGAGCCCGGGCGGCATGGCGGTTCGCACGTCTTCGGAAAGCCGCGTCCACCTGGGATGCTGTGACCAGCGCGTGAATCGTTCCGGATGGGGCATCAGGCCCAGCACCAGTCCACTGGTGTCACAGATGCCGGCGATTCGGTCCGTGGATCCGTTGAAATTCGAGCCTTCGGCATATCGCAACGCGACCTGACCACTCTCCTGAAGTCGTGAAATGACCGCGTCATCGGCGACGAAACGGCCTTCACCGTGTGCCGAAGGAAGCATGCCCCGCTCACCGGAGAAGTCGATTCCACGTGTCCAGATGCAGCGGGTGTCAGAGGATGCCTCCATGGGAGTCCAGACATCCCTGAAGATCGCGTCGGAGTTCTGAGCAAGAGACACCTGGGGCGATCCAGGGGCATCCGGCCATGCGTCGCCCTCTCGGGGACCCGGCAGCAGTCCGGCTTGAACCGCAACCTGAAATCCGTTGCAGGGAGCGATCATCGGGCAGCCCCGTTCGATCGCCGCCCGAAGTGCGGGGTAGAGGTGGATGCGCAGCATCGTTGCAAGCACGCGACCGGCGGCGATGTCGTCGCCGTAGCTGAACCCTCCCGGAAGTCCGATCAGATCGAATCCGTCGATCAGACCGGGGTGACGGACAAGCCGCATCAGTGGAAGCGATCCGACGGTGGCTCCGGCCGCCTCGAATGCATGCGCGAGTTCGAGATCGCAGTTGATGCCGGGAGCCGTCATCACCAGTGCACGTATGGTCATCGATCGACTCCAAATGCATCATCACAACCGGAAGCCCAGGCCGAACGAAGGGTCTCAAGCAGAATCCGTTCATGGTCACGACCGCTGCAAATGACCATTTCATCACTTGATTCGACCTCACCGATGACGGCGAATGCGACATCACTGAGCATCTTCTCGATGCGCGCACGATCACTTGCTTTGATTTCAAGCAGATATCGCGATGGAGTCTCCGAGAAGGCGCACGCGATCTGATCCGCGTAGTCTTCGGCCGGAACATCGTCCAGAGAGATCCGAATGCCGAGCCCTCCGGCGAATGCCATCTCGGCCGCAGCGACGAGAAGTCCCCCTTCGCTGAGATCATGCGCTGAACGGACGACCCCCTCCGCGATCAGACTCGCGACCGCACGCGCGTTGCGAGGACCTGTCTCGAGATCGACGCGAGGCAGAGTCTCGTTCTGCAGATTCGAGAGCTTCGCGAAATGCGAGCCACCGAGCGCGGGCCGGGTCTCTCCGACCAGCAGAAGCAGGTTGCCCGGTGATTTCAGATCCATGGTGACCGCTTGTTCGGAATCATGAACGATGCCCATCCCGGAAATCAGCAGTGTCGGAGGAATTCTGATCTTCCGTCCGTCTTCGGTCGTGAACTGATTGTTGAGTGAGTCCTTGCCGGAGATGAAGGGCGTTCGATACGCCTTGGCTCCGTCGTAACAGGCCTCCGATGCACGGACCAGACCTCCGAGCCAATGTGGATCATCACAACCGGGCCAGCAGAAGTTGTCGAGAATCGCGATTCGATCAGGATCGGCTCCAACGCAGACGAGATTACGGACACACTCGTCGATCGCGGCAAGACCCATCTGATAGGGATCCGCAGCAAGGCCGGTCGCAAGTCCGTTGGCAATGGCGAGGCCCCGTGAGGAATTCTCGATGGGCCTGATGACCGCGGCGTCCGATGGACCGCCTTCACCGACACCGACCAGAGGCTTGACGACCGAACCACCTTGAACTTCATGGTCGTACTGCCGGATGATCCAATCCTTGCTTGCGATGTTTCGATGCGCGAGCAGAAGCTTGGTGGCATGAAGCATCGATTCATCGGGCGACAGCATCGCCGAGATTCCCATCTCGGCGTCATCCCGGTCATCCGTGATCGATTCACGTGTCCAGGAGGGATCCCAGATCGCTTCACGAGTGGGCATCGGTATGCCGTCGTGCATGAAGGACATCGGCAGGTGCCCGATCTCCTCACCGTGGTATCGAAGAATCAGGGATCGGTCCTCGGTTCCGAACCGACCCAGATCACAATGTTCGACTTCATATTCGGCGCAGATCTCGGCAAGCCGTTCGAGGTGCCGCTCGGGCACGGCGAGAACCATCCGTTCCTGGGCCTCGGAGATCCAGGTTTCGGTCGGAGACAGTCCGTCGTACTTCAAGGGGGCGCGTTCGAGGTCGACCTCGGCCCCGATCTTCTCACCCATTTCACCGACTGCACTCGAAAACCCACCGGCACCGCAGTCGGTGATGGAATGGAACAGACATCCGGAATGATCGTCACGCATCGCAAGAATCGCATCGAGCGCCTTCTTTTCGGTGATCGCATTTCCGATCTGCACGGCATGGCTGAACTCATCGGCGTGCGTGTCGGTCAGCTCGGCCGATGAGAAGGTGGCACCGTGGATCCCGTCACGACCGGTTCGTCCACCAAGTGCGATGATGCGGTCACCGTCACGAGCGTCACCCTCGACGAGGGTTCGAGGCAGGACGCCGACGCAGCCGCAATAGACGAGTGGATTGCCGACGTAGTCGTCATCGAACCAGACCGCCCCGTTGAGCGTGGGGATCCCCATGCGGTTCCCGTAATCACGCACGCCCGCGACCACCTGCTTGAGCACCCTGGTGGGATGGAGACAACCTGCAGGGACCTCGGGGATGTCGGGATTCGCGACGCAAAACACATCCGTGGCGGCGATCGGTCGCGCGGCCAGACCGGTTCCCATCACGTCTCGGATGCATCCGCCGATACCCGTGGCCGCACCACCGTAGGGCTCGAGTGCGGATGGATGGTTGTGGGTTTCGACCTTGAAACAGACCGCGTTCTCTTCGTCGAAACTGATGATTCCGGCATTGTCCACGAACACGGAGAGACACCAGTCGATTCCCTCGTCGATGAGCTCGAAGGTGGCGGCGGCGATGGTCGCCTTCAACAGATTGTTGATCTGGATGTCACCTTCGGCCGTTCGCTCGTGATAAGGCCTTGATTCGGCACCATCGACCAGGGAGACGAACGAATGCTCTCCATCGGATTCCTCGCGATATCGGATCGTCGCTTTCAACGTCTTGTGAACACAGTGTTCGGACCAGGTCTGAGCCAGCGTCTCCAATTCGATTTCACGTGGCTCGCGACCGAGCGCTTCATAAAACTCACGGATGGCGATCATTTCGGTGCGATCGAGAAACAGGTGTGCCTCACGAGAGAGTTTCTCGAGTGAGTCGGCATCGGCACCTCTGATGGGGATCTCGCGAACGGGGAAAGTCCGGACCTCGCCAGTGGGAAATTCGAGCGGTTCGAAAGGTTCGAGATGAACCGCATGGACGACGGGGTTCGCACAGGTTCGTTCAACGAGCTCGCGTGCGGTCGGTGCATCGACGCCATGCAGATCGAAGCGATTCCCGGTCAGCACCGAAACATCGAGATCGAACATCGCCTTGATGGCGAGCTGGACGCTGTCCGCGGCGGGGTCGGTCACACCGGGCAGAGGATGGACTTCCACGAGAACCGCATCGGAGGCCACCTCAGCCGAACCCTCGTCGACCGTCTGGGTCAAAGGATCCGAGAGAAGCTCGTTGGAGACACGTGCGCGCTGCTCTTCGGTCAGATCACCTTCGATCAGGTAGATCGAGGCGTGTGAAACGCTGCTCGGTGCGCGATCGGGAGCGGTGTGTGCGAAAGACCTTGCAAGCGCATCACCGGTGGCATCGGCGTGCCCCGCCGCAGGATGGACTTCGAAGCGATGGACTCTGGAGGATGTGTGTGTGCTGGTGGACAAGTTTCAACAACCACTCGACTGTGACGGCTCGGAGAATCCGGATCCGGTTGGATTCCGGGGACGATCAAACGCGTCCCCAAATACTACCGGGAAGATCCCCGAGCCGTGCGGTCGGATGGTGGTCAGAACTGAAGCTGAAGCTGGGTCATGAGCACGAATTCATAATCAGACCCGGTCGGCCGGAAGCCGTTGTCCAGCGTTGCCGTGTAGGGGCTGATCTGGTTGAAGGCGTAGCCCATCTGGACGTTCCAACGGACATCCTGGCCATCGATGTACCAGTTGGCACCAACCGTGAAGATGCTGACAGAGGACGCGGGCAGATTTTCACCAGCCACGTCACTCGGGGTGTTGCCCTGATCGAGGTACTGATAGCTGCCGAAGACCTCCCACTTGGGGGTCAGATACATCGACCCCTGCACGATCATTCCCACCATGTTGGTGGTTCCGGAGATGGGGTTGGGCGGGTTGGGATTTTCAACACTCCACTTGGTCTCGGTGTTGGTGTAATACACGGCGGCGAAGATCGAAGCACCTCCGAAATTCCAGGTGGCATCAGCAGTGAGGGTGAGCCACTGGTTGTTGCCGACACCCTGGGTGGAGAGGGTCGGATCGTACGCAGAAGTCTGATAGTGCCCGGCGAGACCGAGGAGGATGCCCTCGGCTTCACCCATGGGACTCGTCATTTCCTTGAACTCCGCCCAGGTGCCCGCAAGCTTGTACTCGACCCGAGATGTGATCGCGAACGTGTTCGGAGTGTCCCAGTACGGGTTGTTCACCGGCTCGGTGCCGACGGGGAAGGCGCCACTGTTTCCGGAAATGCCGGCAAGGACATTGTCGGAACCACCGTTGGAGATGGCGGCGGCCCAGGAGAGATCACTTCCTCGAGTGGAGATCTGAACACCCTGTGAACGGCCGACGCCGAGAAGCTCATCCACGGTCGAACGCGTGGCGGAAACGAGATTCTGAACGGAAACCAGGCGCTCGCGAGAGAAGGGAAGCTTGAACTGACCGGCCTTGACCGTCCAGTCATTGTCCAGATCGAACGCCATGTAGGCATCGAGAAGATTCAAGGAACCTGCCGTCGAGCCCGTGAGGGTTCCGAGACTGCCGGCTCGATACTGTTGCTGAGGGGCGAATTCACTTCGAATGAAATATCGGATTCCCGGCTCGAAGACGTGACCCTTGAAGACCAGCTGGGTGTTCGGCAGATCGAAGGCGTACTGTGAGTTCGGAAGTGTCTGCGGGTTGCCATTGGTGCCCTGATTCAGCGTCCCTCCTTCGCCGGTCGAGGAGTAGGTGTAGCGCATCTGGAGAAGCCCTGAGAATTCAAGGGAGAACCTGTTGTCCGCACTTCGCAGGTAGAAACCACGATTGCTGTCCCATCCGGCCACCGCAGCGGCATCCTGGTAGCTGGCGCGAGTGGATGAATCGGCGATCACATCCTGCACGAGACCTCGGATGTCGCTGGCGCGATCCTCGGTGAGCCAGACCTGGTTGCTCTCGGCCCGAAGCGCGGTGACTTCGCTGCGCAGCGCTGCGTTGTCGCGCTCGAGAAGGTCGAGGCGGTCAGACAGGGACTGCTCCCCCGCCTTCGATGAGGTCTGAGCGAATCCCACACCTGAAACGAGCAGCGCGCACAAGGCGCCGGTCGTGAGTCCACGCATGGAACCATCATTGATCGAGGAGAACGAATTCGTCTGTGGTCGGAGCATCCCGTTCACACCTTCATCTGAAGCCTTGGAAAGCCGTTCAGGGGGCCGAAAACATTCGAGACTCCCCACAGGCCATGAGACCCGGGCACCATGCCTGAGTTCACGTGCTAAGACTATCGGACAGTGCACAAATAAAAGCGCAGAATTGGGACGTTGATCGAGAATTTTTGAATGAAAACCCTCTCAGCCGGTCCGAAGGATGGATTTCCCCTGCGTCGGACCTTGAGAGCCCCGTTCAGGTGTCACGTTCCTTGAAGGCCCTCATTCTGGCCGCAGTGCCTTCGAGTTCCTCATGCTCCCGAGAAGCACTCGCATGCGAAGCACGGAGACCAAAGAGCGAGATGGGGAACATGAAACGTGCGGCGCTTGAGATGATTCGGGGAATCTCGGATGCAGGCACCACGAAAGAAACCGGCCGGTTCATGAGAGCCGGCCGGTCGAACCGTTCGAGTCGCTGGAGGGCGTTCGATCGGATGGATGTTTTTTCTCACGGGCCGGAGAGATCAGAACAGAAGCTGCAACTGGGCACGCAGCACCCATTCGTCATCGGTCCCGGAATCACGCCAGCCATCTCCGGGATCATCGAAGAGGTTCAAGTCGTTTGCGAAGTTCATGCCCCAGTCGGCGGTGAACTTGACCTTGCTGTTGATGAACCAGTTCGCACCAACGGTGACAATCGAAGCGACCCCGCCACTCGTATCGAGGGGCGCACCTGCCACGGCAAGATCCTCGATGGGTACGTTGCCATATTCGTATCGCGCGAAGAGCTCCCAGTCATCGTTGATCGAATAGCCTCCCTGTACGACGACACCCCATGGCGTGTATTCCGACAGATCGAAGCCCTGACCTGCCTCGGCACCCTTGGTGTCGTAGGACTGGAAGACACCGGCAGCGAAAAGGGAGATGTTCTGGAACTTCGCGGAGATGTCGGCGGTGACGCCCCACACGGTCGAGTTGTCGTACTCGACCGTGGAGTTCGGTGCGCCGGGGATCGTTCCATCCTGCACCTGACCGTTGTACTGCTGTCCCATGATCGCGACCCCGATCATCACGGCCTGATCCTGATCGATTCCACCGTTGAATCCCTTGAAGTCGCTCCAGTCACCGGAGAACTTGTATTCAGCTCTGGCTGAGAACGACCACTTGGTCGGATTGTCGGTGAAGTTGGTGTATCGCTCGTCAGCGGACAGGAGTGTTCGTTGACCGTTGTTGTAGGACGCGGCAAGCGACCAGTCGTCGTTCTTCCAGGCGACGAGCAGACCGACCGCACGGTCCTGATTGAAGAACTCATTGACCACGGAACGCTCGACCGCCAGCTGACGAGAGCTGCTGACGAGTTCCTCGCGTAGCCAGGGAGTCTTGAACTGACCGAGCGTCATCGTCATGCCGTTGCCAAAGACCTTCGAGAGCGTCACTTCTTCGAAATCAAACACCCCGTCACCGCCGAATGCGCCGTTGATGGCGTACTTCCAGCTGGGATCGACCACGTTGCCCTTGAATTTCACCTTGGCACGACGGACCTGGAATCCCCAGGTGTTCTTGGGGCTGTTGTAGGTGTCGGTGCCCCGATCGTCGAAACTCTGCTTGGTGTGATTCAGAACCCAACGCGTCTGGATCTGACCTGTGATCTTCAAGGAGAAGGAGCCATCCTGATTGGCCAGATAGAAACCCTTTCCGGAGGCATAGCCTGCGGACATGCCGGAGTCCTGAAGACTGGTGCGAGACTGACTGTCCATCAACACGTCCTGAACGAGACCTCGGATCTCATCGGCCCGAGCCTCGTTCATCCAGGTGCCGGATTGAGCATTCAGGCTGGCGGCCAGAGCCTCGTTGCGACTCTCAAGAGCGGAATTTCTGTTTTTCAAGGCCTCGAAATCAGCACGAAGCGCGGCAAGAGAATCGGCTTCAGAAGAAGGACCTGCCTCTGCCGAGGTGAACGGGAACAACGCCAATGCAGAGAGGCAGAGTGCCCGGAGAGTCGTGAATGTCGATACGTGCGTCATGTCGTCTGGAGCTCCAGGGGGCGAGGGCCCTCCATGAATGATGTGCCGCTCACGCGCGCGAGCAGGCTTCACACGAACGGTAAAGACTGAACCAACACTGTTCAGCTTCAACAGGAAGGCTTCACACTGTCTTAATGAATGGTTGTCATGGTTTTGACACAAAGCACCTTCACGAGTCTCAGTGCGTGATTTGGGATGGAAAATTCAGTCGATCTCCAGGCCTCTCATGGAGATCGCTCGAAAAAAGAAAACCGACCGGTTCCGAAGAACCGGTCGGTTGAGCTGTTCAACGCCAACTGGGTGACGTTGGATGTTCGATTCTCACCAGAACTCCCTCTGACTCAGAAGAGAAGCTGCAGCTGGGCGCGGAGAACCCACTGATCGCTCTCATCGCTCGAGGTCCAACCCGTATCGGAGCCATTGCCCGCGAAAAGTGACATGTTGTCGGCGAAGTTGATTCCCCAGTCGAGGGTGAACTTCACATTGTCGTTGATGAAGTAGTTGGCACCGAGCGTGACGATCGAGGGGTTTCCATCCTCTGCGCCGATGTTGAAGGCGTTGCCGATTCCTCCGCTGGCATTTCCATCCTCGTATCGAAGAAAGAGCTCCCATTCGCTGGTCAGACTGTAGCCCGCCTGAACAACGGCCCCCCACGGGTTCCAGGAGTCGAACTGAACGCCGTCATTATCATAGGACTGCCAGACATAACTGCCGAAGAGACTCCAACGAGCGAACTTCATGCTGATGTCGGCGGTCACACCCCAGACGGACACACTGTCCCAGATCGACTTGTCACCGTACTTCTGGCCCATGCCCGCGACACCCACCATGATGGCGCTTTCATCGCCGGGGGAGCTGGTGAAACTGTCGAAGTCGCTCCAGTCACCGAGGAACTTGTACTCGAATCGACCGGAAAACGACCAGTCGGCGGGGTTGTCGGTGAAATTGGTGTACCGGGTACCCTCACTGAGTGCGGTTTGCTGGCCATTGTTGTAGGACGCTGCGAGATTCCAATTGTCGGTGAGATAGGATGCCATGATGCCGACCGCCCGGCCCTGGTTGTAGAACTCGTTGATGACGGATCGCTCGACAGCGAGCTGCTGCGAACTCTCGACGAGCTCTTCACGCATCCAAGGGGTCTTGAACTGACCGAAGGTCAGCTGAAGTCCGTTTTCAAGCTGCTTGGCGATGTACGCTTCCTGGAATTCGAAGGCACCACCATTTGATTGTACACCGGTGGTCACGGGTCCTCCGGCATTGACCACCACCTCAGGCCCTTCGAATGAACCGGTGATGTTGTAGGTCCAGCTGGGATCGACAACGCTGCCCATGAAGCGAAGCGTGGCGCGACGCACCTGAAAGCCATACTGAGTCTCTTCCGCACTCGAGCCCGTGACCGGATCGACGGGGCGACCTGGGTTGCGGTTCATGACCCAACGAGCCTGGAGCTCTCCGCTCAACATCAGGCTGAAGGAGCCGTCCTGACTGCTCAAGTAGAAGCCACTTCCGGCCTTGTACCCAGCCGTCATGCCGGAGTCCTGAAGATTCGTGCGCGACTGGCTGTCTGCCAGGACGTCCTGAACGAGACCACGGACTTCGCACGCACGCTCTTCGTTCAGCCACGTGCTGTCCTGGGCATCGATACGCGCCGAAAGGGCGTCCTTTCGCGAACGGAGCTCGTCGAGCTCGAGCCGAAGGGTGTCGATGGAGCCAGTTGAATCGGCTGCGACCAGGGACGTGAGGCACACCATGGCGCCAACACCTGCGAATCGACTGATCGTGGTCATCCTCATCTGTTCGTTCTCCTGTCTGGGTTGCCTTGAGTGAACGCACACAGTCTAGTTCAGCACATGCCTTCGTGGGCGGAGGCGCCCACAGAACGATGGACTCAGACACCGAAATGGCCTTTCAGCCTGGCAGGGCCACATAAAGAAAACCGGCCGGTTCCGAAGAACCGGCCGGCCGAGCCGTTCGACGCCCAAAGGGCGATCGTTGGGTGGATGATTTAC
>MDTG01282172.1_pt1 | contig 26067 bp, 25 predicted proteins | sample 811421 | NCBI WGS metagenome assembly MDTG01 (sample SAMN05326645, study PRJNA326480) | marine metagenome | isolation source: seawater | place: Pacific Ocean: South East | collected 2011
GAGCCTGATGCTGTCACCCACCAGGCGCGGACGAGCTCCGCACGCTCCCGGGCACAAGGGACTGAGCTCATGCCTCCCATCCCGGAAACCGATGACGATCTTACGCGCAGTTGAGCGGGCGGGGATAAGTTTCCCTTGTTGCCCCCACAAACCGTCATCCTGACGAAGGTCAGGACCCAGATCGCAAAGGGAGATTTTCGCCAGGCTGGCTCGGTCTGCGTAATGGCGATGTGAGGGATAAGTGCATATTCGCGGCCACCGCGCTCTATGAACTGGGCCCTGACTGTCGTCAGGGTGACGGTGTTTGGTGCGGCGCTCTCACTCTGTCTTCCACCCTCCGCATTTTCCCGGCCACCCGCCTTCGCGGGCGCAGGCTCCAGCCCGCGCAGGCAGGCTGGAGACCCGGGATCTACCGAAGATCACTTCCAGCGATGCGTTTCCCGTAGATCCCCGTACTCCGCCCGGCCTTCGCCGGGCGTCCGGCCGGGGAAATGGCATGGTGTCAAGGGTGGTGGTGGCGCTGCCGCGCGCCCCTCATCCGCCCTGCGGGCACCGTCTCTCCGGCCGGGGAGAAGGCGGTTAGTGCGCCTCGGCCCAGCTCTTTCCGGCTTTTGCGTCCACATCCAGCGGTACGCTGAGCTCCACAGCCGGCGCGCACGCCTCGCCCATCACCTTTGAGGCCAGGTCTATCAGTCTGTCCGCCTGGTCTTCCGGCACTTCGAAAACGAGTTCGTCGTGGACCTGGAGGAGCATGCGGGCGTCGAGATTGGCGGCGCGGAGGGCGTCGTCCATGCGGATCATGGCGCGGCGGATGACGTCGGCGGCGCTGCCCTGGATCGGGGCATTGATGGCCTGGCGTTCGGCGAACATGCGCATGTTGGGATTCTTGTCGCGAATGCCCGGGAAGTGGCAACGGCGGCCGAAGACGGTCTCGACATAGCCGGTATCCTTCGCCTCTTTCTTCATGCGCTCCATATAGTCGGCAATGCCCGGGAATTTCTCGAAATAGGCATCGATGAAATTCTTCGCCTCCTCGCGGGAGACGTCGATCTGGTTGGCGAGACCGAAGGCGGAAATGCCGTAGATGACGCCGAAATTGATCGCCTTGGCCTTGCGGCGCACCATCGGGTCCATGCCCTCCACCGGCACGCCGAAGACTTCCGAGGCGGTCATGGCGTGGATGTCCTGACCGTCGCGGAAGGCCTGTTTCAGGCTCTCGACGCCGGCGATATGGGCCAGAAGCCGCAGCTCGATCTGGGAATAGTCGGCGGCGACCAGCACATGGCCGGGCTCGGGGATGAAGACCTCGCGGATCTTGCGGCCGGCCTCGGTGCGGATCGGGATATTCTGCAGGTTCGGCTCGGTCGAGGAGAGCCGTCCGGTCGTGGTGGCGGCCAGCGAGAAGGAGCCGTGGATGCGCTTTGTCTGCGGATTGATGTGGTCGAAGAGCGCGTCCGAATAGGTCGATTTCAGCTTGGCATACTGCCGGTATTCCAGCAGCGCGACGGGCAGGTCATGGCCTTCGGCGGCCAGCTGGTCGAGCACGGTGACGTCGGTGGACCAGGCGCCGGTCTTGGTCTTCTTGCCGCCGGGCAGGCCCATCTCGCCGAACAGGATCTCGCCGATCTGCTTGGGCGAGGCGACATTGAACTCGCGTCCGGCCGCCTCGTGCGCCGCAGCCTCGGCAGCGGCCATTTTCTGGGCGAAGTCGGAGGACAACCGGCGCAGCTGGTCCGGATCGACCTTCACGCCCACCCGCTCCATGTCCGAGAGCACCTTGGCCATCGGCCGTTCCAGCGTCTCGTAGACCGTCGCCTTCTTTTTCGAGACCATGGCCGGCTTGAGGATTTCCCACAGGCGCAGGGTGACGTCGGCATCTTCGGCGGCATACTGCGTCGCCTTGTCCAGCGGCACCTTGTCGAAACTGATCTGGTTCTTGCCGGTGCCGCAGATCTCCTTGAAGGCGATGCACTGATGGCCCAGGTGAATCTCGGCCAGCTCGTCCATGCCATGCCCGTGCAGGCCTGCCTCCATGACGTAGGAGATCAGCATCGTGTCGTCATAGGGCGCGACATCGATGCCGTAGCGGGCGAGGACGGAGAGATCGTACTTGAAATTCTGGCCGACCTTCAGAACGGCCGGATCTTCCAGCAGGGGTTTGAGCGCCGCGATGGCGTCGTCCATCGGGATCTGGTCGGGCTTTTCGCCGGTGTCGAACATGTCGCCTGAGCCTTCCGGGTCGACATGGGCGAGCGGGATATAGCAGGCCTCGCCCGGCGCGGTGGCCAGGCAGATGCCGACCAGGCCGGATGCGGTGGCGGACAGGGCATCGGTCTCGGTATCAACGGCGATCACGCCGGCGGTGCGGGCCTTCTCAATCCAGGCCTGCAGCTGCTTCATCGTGGTGACGCACTCATAGCTGTCCCGGTCGATCGGGGCAGTGGCGTCTCCGGTCTCGTCGGCGACCGGCCCGCCCAGCGCTTCCTCGACCTTGCGCGTGAAGGTGCGGAATTCCATCTCTTTCAGGAACTTGACGAGCGTTTCCGCATCCGGATCGGTGATGCCGAATTCGTCCATTTCGTCGGTGACGGGCGTGTCGGTCTTCAGCGTGACCAGCTGGCGCGAGATACGGGCATCCTCGGCATGGGCGAGGAGTTTTTCCCGCCGGCCCTTCTGCTTGATCTCGCCGGCGCGCTCGAGCAGCGTGTCGAGATCGCCGTATTCATTGATCAGCAGCGCGGCGGTCTTCACGCCGATGCCGGGCACGCCGGGCACATTGTCGACGCTGTCGCCGGCCAGCGACTGGATATCGATCACCCTGTCCGGCCCGACGCCGAACTTCTCGACAACCTGTTCCGCTTCGATGCGCTTGTTCTTCATCGCGTCGAACATGTCGATCCTGTCGGAGACCAGCTGCATCAGATCCTTGTCGGAGGAGACGATGGTCACCTTGGCGCCCTTCGCCTCGGCCATGCGGGCATAGGTGGCGATGATGTCGTCGGCCTCGTAATTCTCCAGCTCGATACAGGGCGTGCCGAAGGCGCGCGTGGCGTCGCGGATCAGGCCGAATTGCGGCACCAGATCCTCCGGCGCCGGCGGACGGTGGGCCTTGTACTGGTCGTAGATCTCGTTGCGGAAGGACTTGCCGGAATGGTCGAAGATAACGGCGAGGTGAGAGGGCGCATCCTCTCCCTTCAGGTCTTCGAGCAGCTTCCACAGCATGTTGCAGAAGCCCTGCACCGCGCCCACCGGCGTGCCGTCCGACCGGGTGAGCGGCGGCAGGGCGTGATAGGCCCGGAAGATATAGCCCGACCCGTCGATCAGGTAGAGGTGGGAGGGCTCGTCGAGGGGCTTCTTGATGGCCATGGGGCTCTCTCTCGCTTGGGTCGCCGCGAGGTTAACGCGGTGCGGCCAGGAGGTCATCGGTGGAGTGCGGTGGGGATGTCTGCGCACAGGGCGGCGCTTGTGTTATGATAATAATTATCCAGTCACGACGAGACCGCCATGCCCAGCTCCTACTCTCTCGGCGAACGCTATGAAAAGATGATGGAAGACCTCATCGCCTCCGGCCGCTTCAACTCGAAGAGCGAGGTGCTGCGCCATGGCCTTCGCATGGTGGAGGAGAGCGAGGCGCGCTACCTCACCGAGCTGGAAGAGCTGCGCGAGGCGGTGCGGATCGGCATGGAAAGCGGACCCGGCATTCCGGCTGAGGAGGTGCGCGCCAGCCTGAAAGCGCGAATCCGGGAGATTGCTGCCGGTTCGAAGTCGTCGTGATTGTTGTTCTCGCACCAGCCGCCGAGGCGGATATGGGCGAGATCCTAGACTACATCGCTCTTGATAACCCGGACCGGGCGGAAAGCTTTGTCGATGAAATCATTGACGGATGCCTTGAAATCCCGGCCTTCCCGGAAGCGGGGACAGCCCGACCGGATGTGGCAGACGGTGCGCGCTCGATTGTGCACGGCAGCCGCAGCCTGCCCGACAGCCTTTAGCCCCCGAAGCCCAGCATCGCCGCGACCGAGCCGACGCCCGCGATCGCTAGCACAGCGAGCAGGTTGAGCCGGAAGCCGGCCTTGATCATCTGGCCCTGGGTGACCGCGCCCGACGCATAGACGATGGCGTTGGGCGCTGTAGCGACCGGCAGCATGAAAGCGGCCGAGCCGGCGATGGCGACCGGGGCGATGAGCTGTTCGGCGGGCACGCCGGCTTCCACCGCGATAATGCCCAGCACGGGCATGAAGCCGGTCACCGTGGCGACATTGGAGGTCAGCTCGGTCAGGAAGACGATCACCGCGACGATGACCAGGATCAGCAGCGGGGTGGGCAGGTCGGTGAGGAAATGCATCTGCCCGCCCAGCCAGTCGGCGAGGCCGGTGGCTGTGAGTGCAGCCGCCAGGGAGAGGCCGCCGCCGAACAGGATGATGACATTCCAGGGCAGGCGGGCCGTATCTTCCCAGGCCATCAGGGCGGTGTCGCGGCCCTCGGTCGGGCAGCCGGACGGGATGAGGAAGGCGGCCAGCGCGCCCATCACCGCGATCTGGGTATTGCCCAGGCGGATATCGACGGGCAGGCCCAGCGTATCGCCGATCCAGCCGAGCAGGGGATTCCAGCCCCAGCTCCATTCGCCGGCGGGAATGCCCGGGATCCACGAGACCAGGAAGCCGGGCAGGGTGGCGCCCATCCACAGGATGGCGACCGTGCCGAACAGGGCGGCGACCCGCAGTTCCGGCATTGTCATGCGGCCCAGCTTGCCCAGCTCCTCCAACACCAGATCGTGCGCCGCGCCGCTGGCGCGTTCGCCCTTGAGGGAAAAGGCCCAGCGCGTCAGCACGAACCAGGCGGCGGGGATGATCAGCGCGACAACGGGCAGACCGACACCCATCCAGCTGGCAAAATCCAGTGTGCGGCCGAACTCGTTCTGCAAGAAGCCCAGTCCGATCAAATTGGTCGGCGTACCGACCGGGGTCGCCATGCCGCCGATGGAGGTGGCGTAGGCGATGCCCAGGGCGAGGGCCGGGGCGAAGAATTTCGTGGTCACGCCTTCGCGTTCCACCTCGGCCGCGACACGCAGGGCGATGGGGATCATCATCAGCGTCGTGGCCGTGTTGGAAATCCACATCGACAGGAGCGCCGAGGCCAGCATGAAGCCGGCGATCAGCGCGGCCGGCTGGCCGCCGAAACGGGCGACGACATTGAGCGCGATCCGGGTGTGCAGGTTCCAGCGCTCGATCGACAGGGCGATGATGAAGCCGCCGAGCAGCAACATGACGATCGGACTGGCATAGGGGGCGGTCGCCGCGCCGGTGGAGGTGATGCCCAAGAGCGGGAAGAGGGCGATGGGAATGAGGGCCGTGGCGGCGATCGGGATGGCTTCGCTCGCCCACCAGCTCGCCATCAGCAGGGCAAGCGAGGCCAGCAGCCAGGCTTCACGGCTCAGCCCGTCCGGAACCGGAATGAATTGCAGGAGGACCGCCAGCACGAGGCCGGTGATCAGCCCGATGCGCTGGCTGGCGGTTTGACCCAAAGACGCCTCCCCAGTCGTCCTGTGTGATCGGCGTCTTGCGGCCCTTGCGGGTTATGACCGCCCGGTCAGGCGGTCGGATCCTGCGCCGAACCCTTCTTCACGAAGCGGCGGTCGCAGTATCCGCACTCGACAAAGTCGTCCTCGCCCATTTCCAGGTAGATTTTCGGATGGCCGAGCGCACCGCCGCCCCCGTCGCAGGCAATGCGATGGTCTTCGGTGACGATGACTTCCGGCGGCGGAAAGGCGTTGCTGGCGTCGGCCATTGAAAAGCCCTCATGGACAGACAGCGGGACGATCCCTAGGTATGACGCCTAGTTATGGCGCTTGACCCCGTTCCGTCAATTCCGAGGCGACATGTCCGACAGTTCTTCCCTGCCCGAATACGCCCTCGAGGCCACCGATCTGCGCAAGACCTATGCAGGCTCGAAGAATGCCCCGCCGAAGGAAGCACTCAAGGGCGTCGACCTGAGGGTGCGCCGGGGCTCGATCTTCGGTCTGCTGGGCCCCAATGGTGCCGGCAAGTCGACCTTCATCAATATCTTTGCCGGCCTGGTGAACAAGACGTCTGGCACGGCAAAGACCTGGGGTATCGACATCGATCGCGACAGCCGCGCCGCGCGCGCCGCGATCGGCGTGGTGCCGCAGGAAATCAATATGGACGTCTTCTTCACGCCCTACGAGACGCTGGAGCTGATGGCTGGTTTCTACGGCGTTCCCAAGGAAGAGCGGCGCACCGACGAACTGCTCGAAGCGGTGGGGTTGTCCGACAAGCGCGATGCCTATGTGCGGCAATTGTCCGGCGGCATGAAACGTCGCCTCCTCGTGGCCAAGGCGATGGTGCACACGCCACCGGTCCTGGTGCTCGACGAGCCGACGGCGGGTGTGGATATCGAGCTGCGCCGCCAGCTCTGGGCCTATGTGCGCGAACTGCATGCACGCGGCACGACGATCGTTCTCACCACGCACTATCTGGAAGAGGCCCAGGAGCTGTGCGACGAGATCGCCATTATCGACCAGGGCGAGGTGATCGCCTGCGAGCCCAAGGAAACCCTGCTCAAGCGCATGGATTCCAAGACGCTGGTGATCGATCCGGTCGAGCCCCTGACCGCCGTGCCGGCCGAACTGGCGGAATACGATGCGGAAATCCGCGAGGACGGGGCGCTGGCCATCACCTATCGCTATGGCGAGCAATCCGTCGCGGAGATGATCGAGAAATTCCGCGCCTCCGGCGCCCGGATCGACGATCTGCGCACCGAGGAAGCCGATCTGGAAGACGTCTTCCTGGCGCTGACCTATCGTCGCGAAAGCGCCTGAGGCGGGATGCGGCCGGGGCCAGTCCCCTGGCGATTGCCCCTTTTCCGGCATGATTGCGGCGCAAGGTTGAAGCCGGGTCCGCGATGGACCGAAGGGAGGTCGACATGCGCACTCATCCAGTCCGCCGCTTTTTCGCAATCCTTGTCGCCGCGCCGGTCTTCGTATTCCTCGCCTGGTTTTTCGGTGTCTTCCTGCAGCCGCAGGGTCAGCTGGGTGCCGGTTTCGCTGCCGGGCTGATCGCCGTCAGCGCGCTGGCCGCCTTGTGGGTCTATGCCTGGCTCGTCCGTCCGGGGCCGAAAATGCGTTTCCGCAACCGGGGCGTCGACGGGATCGACAAGGACTGGGGTGTCGGCCTGACCGGCTATGCCCAGCAGCAGGATGCCCGCCGCCGGCGCGACGATTCCGATGGCGACGATCTGGGCGGACGCCGCTCTTCCGACGACATGGACGGTGACGGCGATATCGAGGATGGCAGCCTCGCCTGATCCCGACCTGTTCGCCCCACCTGGAGATCGTCACACGCTGTCGAGGGTTGCCGAGACCTTTGCGATGCTGGCCGGACCGGTTCGCGTGGCGCTGAGCCTGCGAAAACCCGGCGCACCCGCCGATTAAACCGCCAGGCCTGGGTATGCGGGCCGTTTCAGGCCAGGCACCACAGCCCGGTGCACACACCGAAGAAGACCTGCATGGCCAGGTCGAGCAGGCCCGTTACTACCAAGAGCGGGACGCCGACATAGAGAAACACCAGCCAGACCGCCATCAGGGTCGGGCGCGGTTCGGTGATGCGGTGTCCCATCACGCTCTGGGCTTTTCTGGAAAACACGGTCAGTCTCCCGCGGGCAGTTCGGATCAGTTCCTGTTAACCGTGATTCCCTAACGCTTTGCCCATGCGACTCGACCCCGACATCGACCGGATCACCTGGGACATCGCCCTGATGAGCCGTCCGGCTGCGCTGCAGCAGGACTGGAGCTATGGCGAGGCGGTGACGGCCCTGGGCGGTGAGGTCAGGCGCGTCGGCATCCTGGACGGCAATACGCTGGTGGGACTGGCGCAATTCACCACGCGCCGGATCGGCGGTGTCGTGCAGATGGCCCTGTGCACGCGCGGCCCGGTCTGGCTGGAAGACGTCGATCCGGCGGCCAAGGCCGCGGCGATCCGCGCTCTTCGCAAGGGGCTGGGGCTCGGCTGGCCGCGCCTCACCCTGGTCTCGCCGGATACCGAAAGCGCCGACGGGATGGCCGGCCGCAGCCGGGTGATGACAGGCTATTCCACCGTGCTGCTCGATCTGACACAGGATCTGGAAGCCTTGCGCGCCGGGCTCGACCAGAAATGGCGCAACCGGCTGAATGCGGCGGAGAAATCCGCGCTCAAGATCCAGCAGAACGGCACCAAGCTCGCCCAGTATCGCTGGCTGCTGGAGACCGAAGAGGGCCAGCGCGCCGGCCGCGGATACCGCGCGACGCCGGCCGCGCTGGTGCCGGCCTATGCCGACGCCCGCGGTGACCGCAACAGCGTGCTGGTCCTGCGGGCTGATGAAGGGCGCAAGAAGACTGCGGGCATGCTGTTCCTCGTCCATGGCTGTGCCGCGACCTACCATATCGGCTGGACCGATCCGTCCGGCCGGGCATCGGGCGCCCACAACCTCATGCTCTGGCAGGCGATGGATCTGTTGCGCCAGCGCGGCGTCGTGCAGCTTGATCTGGGCGGTGTGAACACCGTCTCGGGTGCCGGGATTGCGCGCTTCAAGATCGGTACCGGCGGGCGTGTGGTCACCCTTTGCGGCACTTTCCACTAGTATTCGCTGGCTCAATTCCCCGTGATCGGCCTAAAATGGTCCAAGGCTCTGGGGGCACACCATGAAAAAGACGATCGCCGGTCTTGCGGCCTTCCTTTTGCTGGCGGCCTGCGGCCCCGAATCGCGAACCGTTGGCGACCTGCCGGTGATCACGGTTTTCGGTGAGATCGAAGCCGAGCCGACACGGGCCGCCATGGATCCGGACGTCGAGCCGCTTTTTGCCCGGTATGGCCTTGTCTTCGAGGCTGCCGCCGAGCTGAGCTGGCCCCAGCTGGCCGCGCTGGAACAGCACCGGATCGATACCGACTATCCGGCCGGCGGGCCGGTGCGGCACTTCTCGGGACCCCTGCTGCGCGACGTGCTGGGTCTGGTCCGGCCGCGCGAAGAGGAAATCGTCGTCACGGCGCTGGATGGATACCAGCGATCCCTGGCGCGCATGACACTGGATGTGCATGACGTGATCCTCGCGATCCGCGTGGACGGCGATCCGATACCCTTGGGCGGTTTCGGGCCGGCCATGATTGTCTGGCCCCGCGCGCAGGATCAGGCGCTCACCGGCATGCCCGACGATGACTGGGTCTGGGGCGTCTTCGCCATTGAAGTGCGTGCTGAAAGCACGTCTCCCGCCCCCTGATCGTCCGGGTACCGCGGACCTTTTGCACAAAGCACCTCCCCAAAACCGGCTGCAGTCCCTAAGGTGGCCGCGAACCGGTTTCGGGGGAGAGACATGGACATATTTTTCGACGGGGTCACGACCTTCAGTGACTTCCTGTGGGGCGGGACCTGGGGCGATACGCGCATCCTGCCTGTCGGCATCATCACCATCGCCCTTCTGGGCACGGGCCTTTTCTTCATGCTGCGGCTGGGCTTCCGTCCGCTGCTGCGGGTTTTCCCGGCTTTCGGCGAGCTGTGGAGCGGCCGCAAATCGACGGGCGAAGGCGAGATCACGCCCTGGAACGCGCTGTCGACGGCGCTGTCCGGCCAGGTCGGCACGGGCAATCTTGCCGGTGTCGCGACCGCCATCACGCTGGGCGGTCCCGGCGCCATCTTCTGGATGTGGGTGACGGCCCTGTTCGGCATGGCTGCGGCCTACGCCGAATCCAGCCTTGCCGTACGTTTTCGCGAGCGTCACCCGGACGGCCAGTTCCACGGCGGGCCGATGTATTACATCAAGAACGGCCTCGGAAAGAACTGGGGCTGGCTCGCCGTCCTGTTCTGCATCGGTACCGTGCTGTCAGCCTTTGCGACGGGCGGCATGATCCAGGCAAACTCGGTCACCCAGTCGGCGCTGGAAGCGGGCACCTCGCTCGGTTTCGAGCTGCAGAACTGGATGGTCGGCATCGTGCTGGCCGCGCTGGTCTTCCTGGTGATCATCGGCGGCATCAAGTCGATCGGCAATCTGGCCGGCAAGATCGTGCCGGTGATGGCCGTGGCCTATGTGCTGTGTGCCCTCTTCGTGCTGATCACCCATATCGACCATATCCCGGGCGCCTTCGGCCAGATCTTCGGCCAGGCCTTCGGCTTCGGCCAGGCCGCCGGCGGTCTTGCCGGCTATGGCGTGCTCGCGGCGGTGCGGGCCGGTGTGGCGCGTGGCCTGTTCTCCAACGAGGCCGGTCAGGGTTCCGCCCCGATCGCCCACGCGGCCGCGCAGACCAAGAATCCGGTCAAGCAGGGCGAGATCGCCATGCTGGGCGTGTTCATCGACACGCTGGTCATCTGCACCATGACGGCGCTGGTGATCCTTGTTGTCGAGGGCGCCTATCCCAATGATGACGGTACGACAGCAGCCTATGCCTGGCAGGCGACCTCGCTGGAAGCCTCGGCCATCACCACGGCGGCCTTCTCGAACGGCATGTTCGGCGGCGCCTGGGTGATCCTGGCGGCGCAGGCCCTGTTCGCCTTCACCACCATTATCGGCTGGTCCTACTATGCCGAGACCTCGCTGACCTATGTGCTCGGCGACTGGGCGGCCAAACCGTTCCGCTATGTCTGGGTGGCGGTCGCCTTCGTCGGCACGCTGATCCTGAATGTCGACGGGCTGTGGCGTTTCGGCGATGTGGCGAACTCCTGGATGCTGCTGCCGAACGTGGTGGCGCTGCTGATGCTGTCCGGCGTGGTGGTCTCCATGACAAAGCGCTTCGACAAGACCGGCGAGCTGCCGCCGAACTGGGCCGGCGACGACTGGGGGACGACCGAGACCCCGGAAGACACCATCACCGCCGTGTCGCCCGATGGCAGCGGTGAAGACAGCAAGCCGAACGCCTGATTTTCAGGCCTTGGCTGAAGCAGGATCAGGCCCCGCTCCGGCGGGGCCTTTTCTTTGCCCGCAGCTTTGTCTGGTCAGGAGGCCGTATGGTCCCAGCGGCGAAGACCGTTGAACAGGCGGATCAGGGCAAAGCCTGCCAGGATGCCGACCGCATCGGCAATCAGGTCGGCGAGGGAAGCAACGCGCCCGGCGTCCAGGGCATCCTGGGCGAGCTCGATCCCGAAGCCATAGGCCAGCAGAAAGAATGCAATGAGCCAGCCCGACAGGCGCGGCCAGGCCATTCGCGCCAGCACGGTCAGTGCGAGAAAGGCGGCAGCGTGTTCGATCTTGTCGGAACCGAGCAGGCTGCCTGGCAGGTCCGGAGCCGGTTGCAGGGCAAGGTCGGTGATGACCACCACTGCCACGGCCAGCACGATCCGCGCCGCCCAGCGCAGTGTCATGTCTGGACGCGGCGCGCCACTGTTTCTAGGTTCCCTTGTCATTTTCCGGGACTGACCTTTCATGACCACACTGCTCAGCGATATCGACCTTCTGGCACAGCCCCGCATGGACTGGACGCGTGAAGACGCGGCCCGGATCTATCGCGCACCGTTCGGCGATCTCATCTTCGCCGCCCAGTCTGTGCACAGAAAGTGCCATCCGGCCAACCAGGTCCAGACCAGCCAGCTGCTTTCCATCAAGACCGGCGGCTGTGCCGAGGATTGCGGCTATTGCAACCAGTCGGCCCATTTCGACACCGGGCTGAAAGCCTCCAAGCTGATGCCACTGGACGAAGTCCTGGAGGCCGCGAGAAAGGCGAAGGATGGCGGGGCGACGCGCTTCTGCATGGGCGCGGCCTGGCGAGAACTGAAGCCGCGCGACGAGGAGAAGGTCTGCGACATGATCACCGGCGTGAAAGCGCTGGGCATGGAGACCTGTGTGACGCTGGGCATGCTCGCCGACGGCCAGGCGGAGCGTCTGCGTGATGCGGGGCTGGACTATTACAATCACAATCTCGACACCGCGCCGGAAGATTATGGCCGGGTGATCTCGACGCGCACCTATCAGGACCGTCTCGACACGCTGTCGCGCGTGCGCGGGGCGGGCATCCATGTGTGCACCGGCGGGATTGTCGGCATGGGCGAGGACGAGAGCGCGCGGATCGGTCTCTTGACCGAGCTCGCCTCGATGGACCCGCATCCCGAAAGCGTGCCGATCAACCACCTGGTCGGCGTGGCGAATACACCGCTGGGCGATTCAAGGCCGCTGGACGGGATCGAGTTCGTGCGCACCATCGCCACCGCGCGCATCCTGATGCCGAAGTCCATGGTCCGCCTGTCGGCCGGCCGCGAGGGCATGAGCCAGGAATTGCAGGCGCTGTGCTTCCTGGCGGGCGCCAATTCGATCTTCGTCGGCGAGGAATTGCTGACCACGCCCAATCCGGGCGAGAGCGAGGATTTCGACCTGTTCCGGGCCCTGGGCATCGAGCCGATGGCCCTGCCGGCCGCGGAATAGGCGCAGCAAGCAGAACGGGAGATTGCAGATGGAGCGTATCGGAGCACAAGCCGCACTGGCCCGCCTGAACGGCTGGTCTGCCGTCGAAGGGCGCGATGCCATCCGCAAAGTGTTCGAATTCGAGGACTTCAACGCCGCCTGGGGCTTCATGAGCCGGGTCGCGGTGAAAGCCGACAAGGTCGATCACCACCCCGAATGGTTCAATGTCTACAACAAGGTGGACGTGACCTTGGCGACGCATGACGCCGATGGCGTGACGCAGAAGGATGTCGATCTGGCATCCTTCATGGACGCGATCGCCTGAGCATCAGCCGTCAGTCGGCGTGGATGATCACCATGCCGATGAGGACTTCTGCGCCTTCTTCACCCAGGGTGATGTCGGTCGCTTCCTGCAGGATCTGCGCGATGCGGTCGGCATCCGGCACGTCGCCGAAGCGATAACTCATGCCGGTATAGGCGCTCAGGCCCGAAACCCAGGCATTGCGCAGGCGCGGCAGGTAGCGCTCGGCGCGGCGGCGCAACTCCGGATCCGCGATCTCCAGCCCGGCCTCGATCTGCAGCAGGCCGCGGGCGCGGTGATTGGCCTGCACGGTCGCCGTCAGCGGTGGCAGGGGCATGTAGGTCTGTGACGGCGTGATCATCCGCCGGCGCGTTTCCTCGCCCTGGGCCGGGGCGCTGCTGCCGCCTCCCCCGCCGCCGCCGCCGGCGGCGATGGCCGGACCGGTTGCCGAGGCCAGCAGGACGGCCACAAGGCCGCAGGTCAGAAGGGCGTGCAAACGTGTCATGCCCCTGTCCTAGCAGGCGGCGGTAAAGGAAGCGTTCCTGCCGCAACTGCAGGGCTCTTGACTCTTTCCGGCATTGGAACAAAAACAGAACAATGAGCCTGAAGCCGGACATTCTGGCCCCCGTAGCGGGGCGTGAGCCGCCCTTTCCCTACGGGCTGGGCGCGGCCGGTGTGCATGAGCTGGCCGAGGCGGGGTTCGGGGATTTCCCGGCACTGACCGGGCTGGCCCTGGCGGCGGTCCGCGACACGGGCCGTACGGGCGGGCTTGTCTGGATCCGTCAGGCGGCGCTGGCACGGGAGCACGGGCGGCTCTCCGGCCGGGGGCTGGCCGGGTTCGGGATCGATCCGGGGCGTATGCTCCTGATCGAGGCGAAGGGCCGGATGGAGGCCCTGCAAGCTGCCGAGGAGGCCTGCAGGGCCTCCGGTCTTGCGGCCGTGATCGCCGAGCTGGACGACATGGATTTCACGGCCTCGCGGCGGCTGGGTCTGGCCTGCGAGACCAGCCGGACGCCGCTTGTCCTGGTCTTTCCCCATACGCGGTCGGGAGCAACGACCGCCCAGGGGCGCTGGCGGGTTTCGGCCCGGCCATCCGCTCCGCACGAACACGATGCGCGCGCCCCGGGGCGGCCGGCCTGGCGCGCCATCCTGGAAAAGTCCCGCCTGCAGCCGGGCAAGGCGGGACGGATCTTCGACCTGGAGTATGAGGATGCGACGCCATGTCTGCGTCTGGTTTCCCGACTGGCCGCTCGACCGGCTGCGCCGCAGCCGCGCCGGATCGGTGCCGGCCTTGCCGGTGTCTGGCGCGACACCGGATGATCAGGCGGGAGACACGCCCTTCGTCCTGACCGAGGCCGGGCGGAACGGCCTGCGTGTGGTCGCCGCCAATGATGCGGCGCGCAGTGCAGGTGTGGAGCCGGGTCTGCGTTTTGGCGATGCCCGCACCCGCGCCCCCGAACTGGCGGCCGAACCGGTCGACCGGGCTGCCGATGCCCGGGCGCTGGAAAAGCTGGCCCTGTGGATGGAGTGCTGGTCGCCTGCGGTTGCCGTGGCGGGCGGCGACAGCATCCTGATCGACATGACGGGCGGGGCGCACCTGTTCGGCGGGGAAGACGCCATGCTGGACCATATGGAAGCCCGGCTGAAACGGGCGGGCCTGCCGGTCCGGCTCGGCCTGGCCCCGACCCCGGGTGCGGCCTGGGCGCTGGCGCATGAAGTGTCTGGCGGCCGGGCAGGGCGGCGTGTGGACGAGGCCGGGCTGAAGCCGGGGCTGGCCGGTCTGCCCATGGCGGGGCTGCGCCTGTCCGATGCCAGCCTCACCCTCCTGCGACGCTTCGGCCTGACGCGTATCGGCCAGCTCTACGGCATTGACCGCAAGGCGCTGGCGCGGCGCTTTCATTCCGTCAGTGCGGCCGATGCCGTGCTGACGCGGCTGGACCAGGCGCTGGGGCTGCGGCCGGAACCGCTGGATCCGCTGCGTGCGCCGCCGGATCATGCCGTGCGCCTGCCCTGTCCGGAACCGCTGCTGCATCCGGACGGGATACGGGCGGGGCTGGCGCGCCTGGCCCCGGCCCTGTGCGAGCGGCTCGAGGCGCATGGCGAAGGGGCCCGGCGTTTCCGGCTGGCCATCTTTCGCAGCGATCAGAGCGTTGCCGCCGTGACCGCCGGTGCCGCACGCCCGATACACGACCCGGCCCACCTGCTCACCCTGTTCCGCGACCGGCTGGACGGGCTCGACCCCGGCTTCGGTGTGGAATTGATGGAGCTGGAGGCTGCCCGCACGGGCCCGGTCACGCCGCAGGCCCGGCCGCTGGATGCGGTTCTGGCCGGCGATGGTCCGGATACGGCCGGTCTGGCCGTGCTGGCCGACCGGATCACGGCCCGGCTGGGCGATCGCGTGGTGAAAATCCTGCAGCCGGTGGAAAGCCATCTGCCCGAGCGCGGCGAGGCGCTGGCTGTCTATGACGGTGAATTGCCCGACTGGCAGTCCGCCACACCGCCCGGACCGGCCCCGCGTCCGCTGCGCCTGTTCGAACGGCCGGAAAGCCTGGAGGTGATCGCGGAAATTCCCGACGGCCCGCCCATGCGTTTCGTCTGGCGCCGCATCGTGCACCGGGTGCTTCGCGCCGACGGGCCGGAACGGATTGCCCCGGAATGGTGGCGGGCGGGCGCGTCCGGTCCGGGCGGGCGCCGGGCGCGCGACTATTACCGGGTCGAGGACGAGGAGGGGCGGCGTTACTGGATCTTCCGCGAGGGGCTTTACGGAGACGGTCGCGGCGGTCCGCCGGCCTGGTTCATCCACGGCCTGTTTGCGTGAGGGGGCGGCGATGACCGGTTATGCCGAACTGCTCTGCCTGACGAATTTCTCCTTCCTGCGCGGCGCTTCCCATGCCGAGGAACTGGTGGCGACGGCGCGCGCGCTGGGGCTGGATGCGCTGGGCGTTTGCGACATCAACACGCTGGCCGGTGTGGTGCGGGCGCATCTGGCCGCGAAGGAACAGGGGATGCGCCTGCTGGTCGGTGCCCGGCTGCGCCCGTCCGACGGGCCGGACCTGGTTTGCTATCCCACCGACCGGGCCGCCTATGGCCGCCTCTCGCGCCTGCTTTCGCAAGGCAAGACAGGGCAGGCGGTGGGCGATGTCCCCAAGGGCGAGTGCCATATCACCGTCGCGGACATTATCGAGCACGCCGAAGGGCAGATCTTCATCGCTGTGCCGCCGGATGTGCCGGGGCCGGACTTCGAACCGCTTCTGACCCGGCTGGCCGGCCTGTGGGGCGATCGGCTCTATCTGGCGGCTGTCCATCGCATGGCGGGGGGCGACCGGGCGCGGCTGGGCGCACTGGAAGCCCTGTCCGGCCGCACCGGTGTGCCGCTGGTTGCCAGTCAGGACGTGCTTTATCACACGCCGGCGCGGCGCCCGCTGCAGGATGTGCTGACCTGTATCCGCGAGGGCTGTTCCATGGAGGCGGCCGGTTTCCGGCTCAACGCCAATGCCGAACGCCATCTCAAGCCGCCGGAGGAAATGGCGCGCCTGTTTACCGGGTTCGCCCCGGCCCTGGCGCGCACCCGCGAGATCGTCGCGCGCTGCCGCTTCTCGCTGGACGAGCTGTCCTATGTCTATCCCGACGAGCCGGTACCGCCCGGCCGCACACCCCAGGAACACCTGGTCGCCCTGACCTGGGCCGGTGCCCATACCCGCTATCCGGACGGTATTCCCGACAAGGTCTCCCGCCTGATCTCCCGCGAGCTGGAGCTGATCGAGGAGCTCGACTACCCGGCCTATTTTCTCACCGTGCACGACATTGTCGCCTGGGCCCGTGCCCAGGGCATTCTGTGCCAGGGCCGCGGCTCGGCGGCCAATTCCGCGGTCTGCTTCTGCCTCGGGATCACCGAGGTCGATCCGGCCCGTTCCAGCCTGCTGTTCGCGCGCTTCCTGTCGAAAGAGCGCAAGGAGCCGCCGGATATCGATGTCGATTTCGAGCATGAGCGGCGCGAGGAGGTGATCCAGTATGTCTATCGCCGCTATGGCCGCGAGCGGGCGGCGCTGACGGCGACGGTGATCTGCTACCGGCCGCGCTCGGCCCTGCGCGAGGTGTGCAAGGCGATGGGCCTGTCCGAGGATGTCGCCACGGCGATGGCCGGCACCGTCTGGGGCAGCTGGGGCCGCAAGGTGGATGGCGATCATATCCGCAAGGCCGGGCTGGATCCGGACAATCCGGCGGTGCGCCTCGCCCTGCGCCTGGCCGGCGAGCTGATCGGCTTCCCGCGCCACCTCTCCCAGCATGTCGGCGGTTTCGTGCTCACCCAGGGCCCGCTGGTGGAAACCGTGCCGATCGGCAATGCCGCCATGGACGAGCGCACCTTCATCGAATGGGACAAGGACGATATCGACGCGCTGGGGATCATGAAGGTGGATGTGCTGGCCCTGGGCATGCTGTCCTGCATCCGCCGCGCCTTCGACATGCTGTCGCTCTACAAGGGCGAGGACTGGACGATGGCCGCCCTGCCGCCGGGCGACGAAGCCGTCTATGACATGTTGTGCCGCGCCGACAGCCTGGGGGTTTTCCAGGTGGAAAGCCGGGCGCAGATGTCGATGCTGCCGCGGCTCAGGCCCCGCAATTTCTACGATCTGGTGATCGAGGTGGCGATCGTGCGGCCGGGCCCGATCCAGGGCGACATGGTCCACCCCTATCTGCGCCGCCGCAAGGGCGAGGAAAAAGTGGTCTTTCCCAGTCCCGACCCGGAGCATGGCCCGCCGGACGAGCTGGAACAGATCCTCCGGCGCACGCTGGGCGTCCCCCTCTTCCAGGAACAGGCGATGCAAATCGCCATCGATGCGGCCAAATTCACGCCTGACGAGGCCAACGGGCTGCGCCGGGCCATGGCGACCTTCCGCAAGCTGGGGACGATCGCGAATTACGAGGCCAAAATGGTCGAGGGGATGACCGCACGCGGCTATTCCGAGGACTTCGCACGGCGTTGTTTCGACCAGGTGAAAGGGTTCGGCGATTACGGTTTTCCGGAAAGCCATGCGGCCAGTTTCGCGCTTCTGGTCTATGTCTCCTCCTGGTTGAAATGCCATCATCCGGAGGTTTTTGCCGCTGCGCTGCTGAACTCCCAGCCCATGGGATTCTATGCCCCGGCCCAGATCGTGCGCGATGCCCGCGAGCACGGGGTCGAGGTGCGGGCTCCCGATATCAATCATTCCGGCTGGGACTGTACGCTGGAACCGGCCGAGACCGGCGCGTTCGCCCTGCGCCTGGGTCTGCGGACGATTGACGGGATGCGCGAGGCCGATGCGGTGCGGCTGGTCGAACTTCGCGGTGCCGGCTATGCCGACCCGGCCGCCCTGCGCCGGCGTGCCGGACTGGATCGGGGCGCCATGGAGCGCCTGGCTGCGGCCGATGCCTTCCGCTCGACCGGGCTGGATCGCCGCCAGGCCCTGTGGGCGGTGCGCGGCGGGGCGAAGGATGCCGGTCTGCCCCTGTTCGACCGGGCCGACACGGACAGTTTCGGCCATGAGGATCGTGTCGCCCTGCCGGCCATGCCGCTGTCGGAGCATGTGTTGCAGGATTATCAGACCACCGGCCTGTCCCTGAAGGCCCACCCCATGCGCTTCCTGCGTGAGCGCTATGCGGGCATGGGGCTTGTGCCGACCCGCTCGGCCAATGCCCGTCCCGGTGGCAGCTGGGTGAAGACCGGCGGCGTGGTGCTGGTGCGCCAGCGACCCGGCACGGCGAGTGGCGTGGTCTTCATCACCCTCGAGGATGAGAGCGGTATTGCCAATCTCGTCGTCTGGCCGCGCGTTTTCGATATCTATCGTCCCGTCGTCATGGGCGCGCGCATCCTGGCGGTGCGCGGCCGGGTGCAGAGCGCCGACAATGTCACCCACATCGTTGCCGAGGAGCTCGTGGATTGCACCGACGATCTCTATCGCCTGTCCGAGGATGCCCAGCGCGCCGCCCTCGACCGCGCCCTGGCCCCGACCGACGAGGTCGCCCGCCCCGTCAGCCGCGACCCGCGCGGCCGTCATCCCCGAAATGTCCGCGTGATCCCCAAGAGCCGGGACTTTCATTGAGCATGGTGGTCCTGCGCTGGCAGTTGCATTGCTACGAACGGGCCAGTGAAGCGGCGGAAAGCAACGCCGGGACCACGCGTCAGCCAGAGTGTCTGGAACTTACTTGCACGTGTCTTAAAGCTTGCAAGATTGTCTTCCGGTGCGGAAAGTTTATTCGGGAGTATCGGGACGGACACTCGGGGGGCGCACGTGTCGCAGGTTAAAGCATCGTATATTTTGCCGCTTGATGGCATGCGGGCCATAGCAATTCTTCTTGTTCTGGTATTTCATATAGAAGAATCGTTTCTACCAGGCGGCTTTATAGGAGTAGATGTATTTTTTGTTATTAGTGGATTTATAATAACGAAGAACATTGAATTATCTGTCAGGGAAAATAGGTTCTCTTTTGTAGATTTTTATACAAAAAGAATAGCCCGGCTAATGCCCGCCGTATCTGTCACGGTCGCCGTAACGCTCATTGTGGCGTCGCAAATATATGGAATCGAACGACTCAAAGAATTTTCCGTAGCCGGTTTCTACTCGATCGTTCCGGTGTCAAATATATATTTCTGGCTGCAATCCGGATATTTTGATACCGTAAGTCAAAGCAACCCGTTCTTGCATACTTGGTCTCTGGGCGTCGAAGAGCAGTTCTATCTTTTCTGGCCGTTGCTCTTGGTTGCCATGAAGCCACGTCTGCTCGCCCTGCTCGGGGGGCTGGTGGTCGTTGGAATGGTGTTCTCACTGATCCTCGCGGACAATCACCCATCCGCGGCATTCTTCCTGACGCCCGCCCGGATATTTCAATTTGCCCTGGGTGCGGGCGTTGCGGTCTTGCTGACCCGGCATCCTGCCCTGTTTGCATGGGACCGTCACGGTTCTCTCGCCGCGGCAGGGATCGGCATGATCTTGTTGCTATCGGTCTTCGTGAATGGGAACAGCTCGCCTTTTGCGCTATCGGCAGTCGCGCCAGCGCTTGCGGTCAGCCTGGTGCTTTGCAGCATGCAGGGCGTCACAGGCCGGGTTCTGAGTGCGGCGCCGATGCGCTATATCGGCCTGCGGGCGTACTCTACATATCTTGTTCACTGGCCCGTTGTCGTGCTCGTAAAAATGGGCTTGAGCGGCTGGCCGGACGCTTCCCGGATCGTCCTGATGCTGGTGTTGACATGGGTGCTCGCGGAAGGCCTGTATCGCCTTGTCGAGACGCCGGTGCGTGTAACGCGGCGCGACAGTGGGCGGGCGCACCGCTTCAAGCTTCTCACATCCTTTGCAATCATTCTGTGTTCTGGCACGCTCGCCGCGACAATCCTCTCCTCGAGCTCGCAGGAAGAGGTCGTGGAGCCGTCCGACTATGTGCGGGCAGATGGACACCGGCCGGGTTATACGGTCGAGGAGTTGCGGCAAGCTTCCCGCGCGCGTGCAAGGGATGGCAGGGTTGTTCTGGGCTGCCAGCCGGGCGACCGCCATTCGTTTGCAGACTTCGAGCAGAGCGCTTGCCTCGCGCGCAGTGTGCGTGGCCGGTCGGTGCTGGTAATCGCCGACAGTTTTGGTGCCGAGACCGTCATAATGCTTGAAACGGTCCTGCCGCAGGCGCGAATTATGTCCGCGAGCTGGGCGGGATGCATACCGTTCTACCCCGAGCCTGGCGGAAATCGCTCTCAGGGGTGCCAGGACATGAACAGCTTCAGGTACCGATTTGCCGGAGAAAGTCCGGACGTCGGTGCTGTTGTCATCGCGGCGAACTGGCAATGGTGGCAGGCGCCGGAAAGCGCATTTGAATACCTCAACAGCCTGGGCATTCCTGTCGTCATCTTCGGTCCGCGCCCGATCTTCTCGGAACAGGTCATCAACATCATCAACAGCGCCGCGTTCAACGACGACCTGACGCCCTATTTACGCGTTGACCTGTCAGCCAGGAGCGCACAATTGGCAGAAATCGTCGAGGGATATGAGAATATCAGCTTCGTCGATGTCTGGCCCGTGCTGTGTCCGGACATTTGCTTGTCCAATACGACTGATGGTGCGGCGATCTATATCGACAATGCACACCTGACACCCGCCGCCGCTGTGTGGCTCGGCCGCCAGATCCGCGATGAACTCGACGCACTGGTCGCCGCATTGGATGCAGGCTGAGCCGTCGTGGCGGTCCCGGTGTGCCGAGCCGCTTTTAAGTTGGTGGCAAAAGGGCTGCCCGGTGGCGAAGTGTCCGGGGTATGGCGGGAACATATTGGCTGTGCACGCGCCTTGTCGGACCTCGTGCCGGCTTCTGCCCCGCGCAGTCCGCCGACCTGAGGCCCGTTTTGCCATTTCGCCAGTGATGCCGGTCGACAGTGCGCGCTGACGTCGCATGACCAGCGCGACCGAGCCTCTAACGGCGCATCCGTCTCGTCAGGGCTTCGTCGCCCCCGGCAGCTCCGTCGTCAGCGGGAGGAGGCGCACCCAGGCTCTGGACCGGCTCAGTCGACGCGTTCGCGGTCGAAGAAATTTCCGCTGGGATAGGCCTGCCGCATGGCGCTGGCCCGGCCGCTGCGATAGCCGGGGAAATGCACCTGCACCGTATCATTGTCCGGGAAATGGAAGACGCCCGGCGCGAAGGGTGTGAGGGCGAGCACGTTATTGCTGCCCTGATAACGCAGCTGCCCGTCCTCCAGCCAGACACGGCCGCCATTATACTGCCCGGTGCAGGCCTCCAGCTCGGCCGGGGTCGGAACCCAGCGGCCGGCCTCGGCCTGGGCCAGTGCCAGCTGATAGGCCGACTGCATGGCTTGAGGTCCCTCGATTTCAACGCCGGAGACCTGCCGGGTCAGGGCCTCGACCCGGGCCCGCTCCAGGGCGTCGCCGGCCGCAACCTCGATATCGGGCTGCACGCCGGTACGGTCCCAGTTTGCGCCGGTAAACGGACTGCGGCCGGTCGTGTCCGGAATGAAGACGATCAACCCGGCAGGCGCGAGGAAGATCCGTCCGGCATTGGCACCGCCCCCGGTAACTTCGCCGACCACCGTTGCGCGGCCCATGGCCTGAAGATGATAGGCAAGGGCTTCGGCGGCCGAGAAGCTTTCGCCTGAGACCAGCACGTAGAGCGGGACGTCCGGGCGATGTCCCATCGGATGATCGGCGGTCGTGTAGAGGTCTTCGGCGTCTGCATTGCGCTGCAGGACCGTATTGTAGTGAACGCGCTCGCCAGCCGGCGTGAAATGGCTCAGCAGATAGTTCACCAGTTCCGGCTCGCCGCCGCGATTGCCGCGCAGATCGATGATGACGGCATCGGTATCGGCCAGGAAGGACAGGGCCGCATCGGCCTTCGATTGCGATACGATCAGCGGGTTGAAGGTGGTGACGGCCATATAGCCGATATTGCCTTCCAGCACGCGCACATCGTTGAAACCGTAATTCTGCGGCCGGTATTCGGCCCAGCGCTCGATACTGTCCTCTTCCTCGCCGCCGGCGGCTTCTTCCGCATCCCATTGCGCCTGGACCCGGGCAATAAAGTCGGGACCGCGCCAGGCCGCGTTGAAATGCCGGTCCCGCTCGCGCAGGAATTCGACCAGCGCGGTTGCCAGCCCCTGGCCGGTATCGAGGCCGGCGGCCTGCGGAGAGCGGGCAAAGGCGGCCAGTTCTTCGGCAATGGCGGCACCACGCCCGGCGTCGTAATAGTTTTCGGCTATGAGATCGCCCACATCCGCGATCGCGGCATTGCGGGTTTCCGCATCGATCGGCGTGGGTGCGGGCTGGGCCTGAGCGGACGGTGCCGCCAGGACAAGCATTGCAAGGCAAACCAGAAACCGCATGTCAGCTCCCCTCAGGACATCCCCAAAGGCGTAGAGAGCCGGAGCGCCCAGATCAAATTACCGCTTGGTAGGATGGAGGGTGTCTGTTGCAGGCGACGGCGTGGCGATGCAGACAGCAGGGATTTCGTTTGGGCCTCGCGCGTGTCGGCAACCCGCCCTCCTTCGCCAAGGCTTCGGAGGGCATCTCTTCGCCCCGGAGTGCGCGCTCCGGATGGCTTGCCATCAGAACCCCGCAGGGCGAAGGATGGTGGAGCCGAGGGGAATCGAACCCCTGACCTCGTCATTGCGAACGACGCGCTCTCCCAACTGAGCTACGGCCCCGTCACCTTCCCGCAAACGCGAGGCGCAGCGGGTTTGGGAGCGGTTTATGTGTCACCGGATTGTGGGCGCGTCAACGCGTCTGTCGCAGAAGGGCATTCCATGCCGGACCCGTCCGGCCATCGCGGGATGTGTGCCGGCGAGCGCACGCGCTTCTGGACCTTCCCTGCCTGGCCGGGCTAGAAGCAGGGAAAGCGAGCGAATGCCGAGGAAAACCCGCCCATGTCCCCGATTGACGGCCTCATTGTCTACATCATCCACCCCTTGCTGAACCTGTTGTGGATCGTTGTTCTTGTCAGCGTGATCCTGAGCTGGCTGATCAGCTTCAATGTGGTGAATGCGCACAATCAGTTTGTCTCGGCGATCTGGCGCGTGACTTCGGCGATCACCGAACCGCTCCTGTCGCCGATCCGGCGTATCCTGCCGCCGCTCGGCGGAATGGACTTCTCGCCCATCGTCCTTCTGCTGCTGATCGGCTTTGTGCAGGGCTATGTGCTCGGAGAGCTGATGCGCATCTTCTAGATGAGCGGCCTGCAAAGCGACGCAAGCGGGCTTGTCCTGCACGTCCGCCTGACGCCCAACGCTTCGGCGGACGCGGTTGAAGGCTGGCAGGACAGCGCCGATGGCAGCCGGCATCTGGCGGTGCGCGTGCGCGCCGTGCCCGAGAAGGGCAAGGCCAACACCGCGCTGATTGCGCTTCTGGCGAAGCATCTGGGTCTTCCCAAACGCGATCTGGATGTTATACGCGGCGCCACATCCCGACTGAAGACCGTCCGCATCGAGGCCGAGGGCCCGGCGCTGGCGCGTATCCGGAGCCTGCTGGAGGGCCCAAGCGATGAGCGCTGAACTGATCGATGGCAAGGCCGTTGCGGCTGAAATCGACGCCAAGGCCGCCGAGGCTGCGGCCGGGCTGGCCAAATCCCTGGGGCGTGTACCCTGTCTCGCCGTGGTGCTGATCGGCGACGATCCGGCCAGCGACGTCTATGTCCGCAACAAGGGCCTTCGTACGCAAGCGGCCGGCATGCGCTCGATCGAGATCCGCAAGCCGGCGGACACAAGCGAGGCCGACGTGCTGGAGATCGTCGCCGGCCTCAATGCCGATGACGGTGTGGACGGCATCCTCGTGCAGATGCCGCTGCCGGATCATATCGGCGCCAACCGGGTCATCGGGGCGATCCATCCGGACAAGGATGTGGACGGTCTCACAGAAGCGTCCGCAGGCCGTCTCGTGCTCGGCAAGCCGGGCCTGCGTCCGTGCACGCCGTCGGGCTGCGTGCTGCTGGCTGAACGGGCGATGGGCGATGTTTCGGGCAAGTCGGTGGTGGTGATCGGCCGCTCGATCCTGGTGGGCAAGCCGACCGCCCTGCTCTTCCTGGAAAAGAACGCCACGGTCACGATCGCGCACTCGCGCACGAAGGACCTGCCCGCGCTGGTCCGTACCGCCGATATCGTGGTGCCGGCGGTGGGCCGCCCCGAGATGGTCAGGGGTGACTGGGTGAAGCCGGGCGCCTGCGTGCTGGATGTCGGTATCAACCGTATCCCGGCGCCCGAGCGTGGCGAGGGCAAGACGCGCCTTGTGGGCGATGCGGCCTTTGACGAGATTGTGAAGCATGCGGGCTGGATTACGCCGGTTCCCGGCGGTATCGGACCGATGACGATTGCCATGCTGCTGCGAAACACGGTAATCGCAGCGGCGCTGCGTCACAGCGTGGAGTTGCCGGACGGGTTTTGACGACAAAAAGGGGCGTCATAAACAGTTCGGTAAGGCAACCGGGCTAGTCTGGCATATGAGGGAGGAAATGATGGCGAACCGCGCACTCAAGGTGCTGCACGTCGAGGACGATTTTGCGGATGCGATGCTGGTCCAGCACGCCGTCTGCGAAGCCGGGGACCTGGACATCGCTTTCGAGGTTGCCCGCACGCTGCGGGATGCCAAACGCCTGCTCGGCCGCAATGATTACGATCTCGTCCTGCTCGATCTGCGCCTGCCGGACTCCATCCACCCACGCGATACGCTGGAAACCACGCAGAGCCATGCCGGCGACACACCGATCCTGATCCTGTCGGGCTCGATGAGTGTCGATGCAGCGCGCCTGCCGGACGATATCGCCCGTCTCGACAAGAATGAGAGCTTCCGCAAGAGCTGCGGCGATGTGCCGGTGCATCTGGCCCACCGTATCCGCGAAGCCGTCGGCGAAGCCGATATCCAGACTATCTGATCCGTTTCCGCTCTGACCTGGAAGGCACGCGCCCCGGGGGAAGGGACGCGGCACAATACCGCTTGCCCGGACGGACCGGCGTTCTAGGCTGTCCTTTCATCCTGCATGCGAAGGGGATCGTGCATGAGCCAGACGGACGTGATCGACTACAAGATCGGCGGCGGCGATATCCAGTATGTCGAGATCGAACTGGATCCGGGCGAAAGCGTCGTCTCGGAAGCCGGTGCGATGATGTACAAATCGCCCAGTGTCGGCATGGATGCCGTGTTCGGCGACGGCTCGTCGAAACAGTCGGGCGTCTGGGGCGCCCTGGCCGGAGCCGGCAAGCGGCTCCTGACCGGCGAGAGCCTGTTCATGACGGTCTTCACCCATCAGGGGCAGGGCAAGGCGCATGTCGCCTTCGCCGCGCCGTTTCCGGGCACCATCATCCCGGTTCACCTGCCGGATATGGGCGGCGAGCTGATCTGCCAGAAGGACAGCTTCCTGGCCGCCGCCAAGGGCGTGTCGATCGGCATTGCGCTGCAAAAGCGCATCATGACCGGCCTGTTTGGCGGTGAAGGCTTCATCATGCAGCGCCTGCAGGGCACGGGTTGGTGCTTTGTGCACGCCGGCGGCACGCTGATCGAGCGCGAACTGGCACCGGGCGAGGAACTGCATGTCGATACCGGCTGCGTGGTCGCCTACACGCCCGGCGTCGATTTCGAGATCGAGCGGGCGGGCAATATCAAGTCGATGATCTTTGGCGGGGAAGGCGTGTTCTTCGCCCGTCTGCGGGGTCCAGGGAAGGTCTGGCTCCAGTCCATGCCGTTCTCGCGCCTGGCGGGCCGCATCCTGGCGAATGTGCCGCGCACCGGTTCCGGCCAGGGCGAGGGCTCGGTCCTCGGTCCGATCGGCGACATCATGCGCGGCAGCTAGCTGTCGTTTCTCAAGACGTTGTTCAGCAGAGCGTTGAGCCTTTGGGCTGGCGGCTGCTTGCTGAGAGCATAGTGCGGCCGGGCTGTGTTGTAGA
>MDTG01251661.1_pt1 | contig 26061 bp, 29 predicted proteins | sample 811421 | NCBI WGS metagenome assembly MDTG01 (sample SAMN05326645, study PRJNA326480) | marine metagenome | isolation source: seawater | place: Pacific Ocean: South East | collected 2011
ACATTCATTAAACTTATAAAGAACCTTTTGTAGAAGGAATTGTATTTTTATTCCTTGGATCCATCTCCAATGCAGCTCTTAGTGATCTCGCTAATCCTTTAAAACAAGATTCAATTATATGGTGGCTGTTATCACCATAAATATTTTCAACGTGCAATGTAATTCCAGCAGCTTGAGAAAATGCCTGAAACCATTCTTTGAAAAGTTCTGTATCCATTTCACCAAGCTTTTCTACTTTAAGCTTAACCTTCCAAATCAAATAGGGTCTATTTGAAACATCAATTGCAACTCTAGTTAATGTTTCATCCATTGGTATTATTGCATGAGCATATCTTTTAATTCCTAAAAATTTCTTGGAAGCTTTTTTTAAACACTCGCCTATTGCAATGCCTGTGTCTTCTGTCGTGTGGTGAAGATCTATATGCATATCACCTTTTGCTTTAAGATTTATATCGATAGATGAATGTTTAGATAATTGCTCAAGCATGTGATTTAAAAAACCTATACCAGTCTCAATTTTATATTTACCTTTACCATCAATATTTAAATCAACATTAATGTTAGTTTCTTTCGTTTTTCTGCTTATTTTAGCTTTCCTCTTCATAATTAAAAAAAGGTATATATCTATTATTCAATTATGGCAATAATTCTAGACTTGGCCTTGAACTATCGAATTTAATATCCATTTATAGCTTATGACAACAATAGTATTAGTAAGAAAAAATAATGAATTAGTAGTTGCAAGCGATGGTCAAGTTAGTATGGGAAATACGGTAATAAAGAGCACGGCAAATAAAGTCAGAAAAATTGAGAAAAGAAATGTGATTGCTGGCTTTGCTGGATCTACAGCTGATGCACTGACATTATTTGAAAGACTTGAGGCAAAACTTGAAAAACATGCTGGAAATTTAACTAGAGCATCTGTTGAGTTAGCTAAAGATTGGAGAACTGACAAATATTTGAGAAGATTAGAAGCTCTAATGGCAGTAGGTGATAAAGAAAAAAGTTTTATAATATCTGGTACAGGAGATGTTTTGGAACCAGAAGGTGACGTAATTGGAATTGGATCTGGTGGAAATTATGCTCTAGCTGCAGCCAAAGTATTAATGGAAACAGAAAAGTCTGCTGAAGAAATTGCAAAAAAAGCAATTAAAGTTGCGTCTGAAATATGTGTGTTTACAAATAATAATATAAATATTCAAAAAATTTAATGGAAGAATCAAATATAAAAACTTTTATACCTAAGGAAATCAAACCAAACGATGAAAAATCGGTTGTTAATTCACTTTCACCTAGAGAAATAGTGTCAGAGTTAGATAGATTTGTTGTTGGACAAAATAAAGCTAAAAGAGCAGTAGCAATAGCTCTAAGAAACAGGTGGCGTAGACAAGCATTAGACAATGAAATGAAAGATGAAGTTCTTCCAAAAAATATTTTAATGATGGGTCCAACCGGTGTAGGAAAAACTGAAATATCACGTAGACTCTCTAAGCTCGCTGAAGCACCATTTGTAAAAGTTGAAGCTACAAGGTTTACTGAAGTTGGATATGTAGGTCGTGATGTTGAACAAATTGTTAGAGATCTTCTTGAAATAGCTATAGCTATGGAAAAAGTAAAAAAAAGAAAAGAGGTTCATGCTCAAGCTCAAAAGTTAGCTGAAGAAAGAGTTTTGGATGCATTAGTTGGTTCAAAAGCTAGCGTGGCAACAAGAGAAAGTTTTAGGAAAAGGTTAATGAATGGAGATTTAGATAATAATGAAATAGAAATAGCAATTAGTGAAACTGGGCAAATGCCTTCATTTGAAATACCAGGAATGCCAGGTGCAAATGTTGGAATGATAAATATTTCTGAAATGATAGGAAAATCTATGGGCCAAAAGTCTAAAAAGAAAAAAATGACAATTAAAGAATCTCATGAAATATTAATTAATGAAGAATCGGATAAATTAATCGAACAAGATAAAATTATTAAATCAGCTAAAAACTCAACAGAAAATAATGGTATAGTTTTTCTCGATGAAATTGATAAAATATCTGGTAGATCTGAAAGAGTTGGTGGTGATGTGTCAAGAGAAGGTGTGCAAAGAGATCTGCTTCCTTTAATAGAAGGAACTACTGTTAGTACAAAATATGGTCCTGTCAAAACTGATCATATTTTATTTATTGCATCAGGAGCTTTTCAATTAGCAAAACCTTCTGATTTACTACCAGAATTACAGGGTAGACTGCCAATTCGTGTAGAATTAGATGCATTAAACAGCGAAGATTTTAAAAGAATTTTAAAAGAACCTGATAATAGCTTAATAAAACAATATAAAGCACTTCTAAAAACTGAAAATGTAGATCTTCAGTTTACCGAAGATGGTATTGATATGATTGCAAGTATTGCAAATGAAGTAAATTCAACTGTTGAAAATATTGGAGCAAGAAGACTTCATACAATCATTGAAAGAGTTTTGGATGAAATTAGTTTTACCGCAACCGACAGAGGTGGTGAAAAAATAATAATAGACGCAAATTATATAAAGAAAAATATAGGTGAGTTAGTGAAAGATACTGATTTATCCAAATTTATACTTTAGAAATTTTTTTTTTTAAAAAATTTCTAAAGGTAGAAATTAAAATTCTTATTTTTTTACCATAAAATTTTCTAATTAAATTTAAAAAAGTAATTTTCTTTTCAATTTTATGTTTATTACCTTCTCTAAGCTCAATTTTATCTTCCCAGTAAAGCTGTAAAATTAAACTATCCTCAAAAAATTCCTGAAGTTTATTTATTGAGCCGACAGATAAAAATTTTTCGATAACATCAATCTTTTTTGAATATATTAAGGAGCTATTTATATCGTCAAACTCTAACCACCATTTGTGTCCAATATCATCCTCGTCACATCCTATGACCAAATTATCTGCAAGTTTAGTTGGTAATTCTATATAGCCTGCTTTAGATATTCTTTCTACTTCATGAGTAAAATTAACTATATTCGAAACATGTTCTAAAACATGGCTTAAAACTACATAATCAAATTCTTTATCATTAAATGGTAACTTTTCATTTGGAGAAATTTTCGTAAATTTTAAATTTTTTTCTGAAAATTCTTTACTGTAATCAATTATGTCTGCAAAATGATTTGCTTCTGGCCAATAATTTACATGGGTACAACCTAAATCTAAAATTTTTAGATTATTATTATTTTTAAGCCATTCTTTTTGAAAATATTTATTTGTTCTTTTAATGGGCATAAACAAGTTTCTTTTATTTTTTTTTTAAATATATATAAAAAACTCCTAAACTCCTATCATCAATATTCACTCCAGACATTTTTTGAATTTTTTTCATTAAACTTGGATTTGACTTAATAAATTCTGGAACTGAATTTTTAAGTATACTTAAATCTTTTGATAGATATGGATTATCACCCACTTTAGATCTATTGCCTTTACCAGTAACAACTGTAATTTTTTTAATACCATCTTTAAAAGAATTATTAATAAGCTTTTCAATTGTTTGATTTGCTTTTTCTAAAGATAAACCATGAAGATCAATAAAACTTTTTGTTTTTTTATCAATTATTTTATCTAAAGATTCATCTTTATCAACTACTTGTTTATTACTTAAAGTAAAATTATTCCAATCTTCTAAATCTTTATTGCTAAGTTTTTTTTTCAATTAAAGTTGGGTTTCTATTAAAAACCAATCGGGATTTGGTGATCTAATATCTCTAGAAAATTTCCAAGTGTCGTGAACTTTTTTTATTTTTTCAGGATTGCCAGATACTATTTCTTTATTTTTATCTCTAACACAGGAAATGATTTCACTGACAAAATCAACTGTTACTTCAATAATATTATTTTTTTCTATATGCTCCTTAATCTCCGCTGAGCTTATTCCTATAAATGTAGTATCTGAAGTATGTCCTTTTGTTTTTCTATCTTTAATAGCGCTGTCAAATTGATTAAATATTTTTACATCTAATAAAGATTTAATTTTTTTTAGGTCACCTGATGCAAAACTAGTTATGATACTCTCATATGCAATTTTTGCACCTGTTAAAAACTCTTTTTTTGCATTATCATCAAAGTTTTCTATTCCTACTTTTTTAAATTCTTTTTTTGGTTTAGCATCATGAGGAAATGAAGTTGAAATATCTTCTTCAAATCCTGTTTTTTTTCCTAAAATTCCTCTTAATCTAAGAAAAATAAATCCGGCAATCATGGCCAAAAGTATGATATCGATGTATTCAAAACTATAATTCATATGGAAATAATAAGTACTATAATGTTTAATTTCAACAGGCAAATTTTGTATTAATGAATAAAATTTTACTATTAATAATTATTGTTCCAGTAGTAGAAATTTACCTTTTTATAGAAATTGGAACTTATATTGGTGCTTTTAATACAATTGCATTAATATTTATTACTGCTTTCCTGGGTGTGGTTTATGCCAGATACGAAGGCTTAAACACACTAAAATCTGCCTTTTCGCAAATTATAAATAACAAAACACCATTTTATGAAATTTTATCTGGGGCGACATTGGCTTTCGCTGCTTTTCTACTAATATTACCTGGATTTGCCACAGATTTAATAGGATTACTTTTAATATTTCCAGCTACAAGGAAATTATTATTTTCATCAATATCAAAAAAATTTGATAATAAAAAAAAAACAAAAGACTTTATTGAAGGTGAATTTGAGGATATTGACGATCAAAAAAAATAAATATGGAAAAAAAATATAAAATTTTAACAAAATTTATAAAAGATATGTCTGTTGAAACAAATACCATTCAAGCATATCTTTTTGTTAAAGACATTATATCTAGATATCATCTAACAATTGCAATTAATTCCAAGGCTATTAAAAATAAAATGATAGAAATAGATACAAATTTAAAATTGGAAGATAAAGATGGAAACGAATATCGATCAAATTTTGACATAGTTTTTTGCACAGTAATAAAATTAACAAATGAAAATGTTGAAAAAGAAGAATTACAGAAAATACTCCTTGTTGACGTACAAAATGAAATTTACCCGGAACTTGAAAAATCTTTATTAAATGTAATACACAATTCAGGTTTTGGAGAGTTTAAAATAAGTAAAAAAATAGATTTTCTTGAACTTTATAATAAACAATTTAGCTAAAAATAATTTTTTTTTAAATTTTTTTCTATATAACTTTTATGTAATTTTTTTTCTCCATCAGATGGAGATATTATTTTTTTATAATAATCATTAGATTTACTATTTTTTAAATTAGATTTTAAACTAATATCAGATTTTAGATCTAACGTTGGCTCTTTCTGATCAATTAAATTGATATAAACTTTTGTTAACAATTCACAATCAATAAGGGCTGTATGTTTTTTTCTTTTAGAATTGTCTATGCTGAATCTTTTACACAATGCATCAAGACTGATTGTTGAACCTGGAAATTTTTCTCTTGCTATTTCCAATGTATCAATGACATTTTCTTTTGAAATTTTATTTTTGCCTATTATGTTAAGTTCATTATTTAAATGCATTAAATCAAAGTCAGCATTATGGATGATTAATTTTTTATCTTTAATAAAATTTAAGAATTCATTTACTATTTCTTTAAATTTTTTTTTATTAGAAAGAAATTCGTCTGTATAACCATGAACTTCTAGAGCTTTTTCTGAAACTTTTCTTTCTGGATTTAAATAACAGTGAAATTTTTTTGAAGTTGGTATAAGATCTTCTAATTCTACACAGCCTATTTCTACTATTCTGTGACCTTCTTTTACTGATAAACCTGTTGTTTCTGTATCTAAAACTACTTCTTTCATTTAGTTAATATTTTTTTTTTAATTATTTTAATTTTTTTTTTTATTGTAAATGGTCTAAAATCGTTTTTAATTAGAAATTCAGATTTTTTTTTTTTGAATTTTAAAGAAAATTGTGATTTTTTTAATCTCTTGAAAATTTTTTCATTAAAGTTTTCCCTTTTTTTTAATCTTTTAAATACCTCTTTTTTATTTGCTTGAACAAATATTAAAATATCCCTTTTTTTATTAATTTTCTTTTCTAGTAATAATGGTATATCTAAGACAATAATTTTTTTATTTTTATATTTTGTAACAAAGCTTTTCATGCTTGCTCTAACCTCTGGATGTATAATTTTATTTATTTTTTTAATATTAGCTTCACTATTTTCTATAATTTTATATAACTCCTTTTTTTTAATAGGAAATGAAATTATATCTTTTGGAAATTTGTTCTTTAATTTTTTATAACATTTTTTATTTTTTTTATAAATTTTATTTACTTCATCGTCAGCATTAAAAACAGGGTAGCCAAAATTTTTTGCTATATAACTTTTGCCAGAACCAATTCCTCCAACTATGCCTATTCTAATCATACATCTAATAATCTAGTTGTTTCATCGTCTATGGTGGGCATTATCTTGTGCCATATTGTAAAAGCCTGATGAGCTTGATAAATAAACATCATTTTTCCATTTTCTGTTTGATTTCCCATTGCTTTTGCTTTTTTTAAAAAATTTGTTTCTGGAGGATTATATATTACATCGTAAAATAACTTGTTTCCTCCTATTTTTTTGTAATCTAATTCGAAATAATCTTCTTTGCTTAAACCAATACTCGTAGCATTAATAATTACATCAATCTCTGATGGTAAATTATTCCAATCTATTATTTCTAATTCTTCAAAATTTTTTTTTAAATCAAGGGCTTTTTGTTTTGTTCTGTTGCACAAAATAATTTTTTTTGGTTTCATTTTTTTTAAACCGACTATAATTGAAGGTACTACTCCACCAGCTCCTAAAATAAGTACTCTCTTATTATTAATATCATATTTTGAATACCTTATCCCAAGCTCAAAACCTGCAATATCAGTATTGTGCCCAATAATTTTTTTATCTTCCATATAAATAGTATTTACTGACTGCGTTTCTTTCGCTTCTGAGCTTAATTCATCTAAAAAAGGTATAACTAATTTTTTAAATGGAACAGTAACATTAATTCCACTTACTTTTTTTTCTTTAACTTTAGAAATAATATTTTTTATATCATTTTTCTCAATTTTTTTTTTATCGTAAAATGCATTAATATTATTTTTTTTAATCCAATAATTGTGTAGTTTGGGCGATAAAGAATGTTCAATTGGATTACCAATTACCAAAAATTGTTTTGTCATAAAGAATTTATATATCCTTTAATTTTATTTATTGGTAGACCCATAATTGTATTTTTATCACCATCTATTTTTGAAAATAAAGTTTTGCCTTCGCCCTCAATTTGATAAACATTATAAGCATAGAGAGCCTCATCACTTATTTTTGATAAATAATTTTTAAGTTCAGTACATGAAAATTTTTTCATTGTTAATTCAGCTTTATCTGTACAATTCCAAATCATCGATCCATTTTTTGATATACAAACCGAACTTATTAAATAATGTTTTTTTCCATTAAGTTTCTTTAATATTTCTAAAGCTTCTTTTCTGTTGAATGGTTTAGATATTATTTCTCCGTTTAAATCTATGATGCTGTCCGCTCCTAACACTATATCGTTGTTTTTCTGGCTGATTTTATTTGCTTTTAGCTCTGCTAAATTTTTTGATATATTTTCTGGAGATTCTCCTTTTTCTAACAAATTTTTTTTTATCAGCTCTTCATCTATATTTGCTGGAGAAACTAAACAGTTTATACCATTTTTTTCTAATATATTCTTTCTAACTATACTTTTTGAAGCAAGAACTATACTAGGCATTCTTTTTTGTTATTTCGTAAATTTTTATTACTGATGCTGCAGTTTCTTCAACGGATTTTCTGGTTACATCAATTGTTGGCCAATTATATTTTTTAAAAGCTTTTTTTGCATCTTCTACTTCTTTTGTTATTTTTTCTGGATTAACATATTCTATGTTTTCTTTTTCTTTTATCGAAGTCATCCTGTTTTTTCTTAAATCACGAAGTCTTTGTGGTTCTGTTGTTAAACCAATCACACAAATAGATGATGGATTTTTTTTTAAAAAGTCTGGTATAGAATTTTCATTTACCAAAGGAATATTTGAAGTTTTGTATCCCCTGTTTGCTAGGTATATTGAAGTTGGTGTTTTACTGGTTCTACTAACTCCTAATAAAATTATATCTGACTTTTCTATGTCAGAGATCATGTTGCCATCATCATGATTCATTGTAAACTGAATAGCTTCAACTCTTTCATAATATTCTTCATCTAAAACATGCTGGCCACTAGGAATATGTGATGCTTGTTGTTTTAATAGTTTTGAGAAATTTAAGATTAAATCTCCTAAAGCACCAAAACAAGGAACCTTTTTATTTTTTGCCTCAAAAGCAAGAAATTTTGCCAATCTATCATCTACAATCGTATACAAAATTATAGGATTATTATCTTTATTTATTAAATCTATGATTTTTTTTATTTGATTTTCGGTCCTAGTAAATGAATATTGGTGTACTTCATATTTAAAATCTTTAAATTGTGCCTTCAACGCCATAAATATTCTATCAATTGTTTCGCCTGTAGAGTCAGATATTAAGTAAATGTGATGTATACTTTTCATGTATATAACGTTTATAACTTATTAATAAATTAACTAAATATATATGAATCTATATTTTTTATATTTTTTTACAAAAAACCCTATTTTCTTAACTAAATTGTAAATGTTTAAAAATAATATACATGTTGTTAAGATATTTATAAATAATTTTAAAAATGCTTTAATTTATAGAATATTTAATTATTTAGTCTGTTAATAAAAAGTTAATAATGTGTGATAATTAAATAATTTACATTATTCACAAGACTAGAAATAACTAATAAAGAATATATTTAATATTAAATAATGAGTCCATTAATAGAATGTATAGTAAAAAAAAAGACTTCAACTAAACCTATATGGTTTATGAGACAGGCTGGTAGATATTTACCTGAGTTCAGGGAAATTAGAAAAAAAAATACTGATTTTATTAAATTATGTCTCAACACAACTTTAACACCGGAAATAACCTTACAACCAATAAAAAGATTTAATTTAGATGCAGCAATAATTTTTTCAGATATTTTAATGTTGCCATTTGGCCTTAATCAAAATGTAAATTTTATAAAAAATTTTGGCCCAGAATTGGGTCAGCTTAAAGTTGAAGAAATTCAAAAAATTAATCAAAAGAAATTCGAAGAAAAATTATCACCAATTTATAAATCAATAAACATTACATCAAAAAATAAATTAATAAAAAATAAAGATCTTATAGGTTTTGTAGGAGCTCCATGGACTTTATTGGTTTATATGATTAACAAAAAATCACCAAAAAATGATATTAAAAAAGATTTTTTTTCTGATGATTCTGTAATTAATCAACTACTTGAAATAATTCAAAAATTTTTAAAAATACATATTAAAAATCAAATAGATAATGGAGCAACAGTAATACAAATTTTTGACAGTTGGGCAGGTTTATTAGAAGAAAAAAAATTTTCAAAATATATTTATAATCCAACTTTAAATTTAGTTAATTATGTAAAATCCTTAGGTGTGCCCGTAATTTGTTTTCCAAGAGGAATTAAAAATTATAAAGAATATTGTGAAAATATTAAACCAGATGTAATTAGTATTGATTATGAAGTAAATCCAAAAATTATAAGAGACGAAATACAAATACCAGTTCAGGGTGGCCTAGATCCAAAAGTGCTTTTAACTAATAAAGAAAATATTAAAAAAAAAGCATTAAATTATTTAAATATTTTTAAAGATCATCCTTATATATTTAATTTAGGTCATGGAGTTCTGCCAGAGACTAATCCCGAAGATGTTGGTCATTTAGTTAAGATAGTAAATGAATTTAAATGAAATCAGCAGTTATTTTATTCAATTTAGGAGGACCAGACAAATTAGAAAACGTAGAGCCTTTTTTGTTTAATTTATTTAATGATGAAGCGATAATTAGCATCCCTTCTTTTTTAAGATATCCACTAGCAAAATTTATATCCAAAAGAAGAGCTCCAATTGCAAAAGATATTTATAAAGAGATAGGAAACAAATCACCGATTCTTGAATTAACTATTAAACAAGCTGAAAGTTTAGAAAGAAATTTAATTAAAAAAGGCAACTATAAATGTTTTGTTGTAATGAGATGTTGGCATCCAAGAGCATCAGAAGTAATTAATAAAGTTAAAGAATATAATCCAGATGAAATCATTCTTTTACCTCTATATCCTCAATATTCAGCCTCAACTTCTGGATCTTCAATTAATGAATGGGAAAATATATGTAAAAATGAAAATTATAATGTTAAAACAAAAATAGTATGCTGTTATCCCACGGAAGATAACTTTTTAGAATCCCATGTTCAACTTATAAAAAAAACATTAAAAACTTTAGAAAACAAAAATTTTAAATTAATTTTTTCAGCACATGGACTACCGGAAAATAAAATAAAAAAAGGTGACCCATACCAATGGCAAGTTGAAAAAACGGTTGAGGGAATAATGTCCAAACTAAGTGGTGAAAATTTAGATTTTTTAATAAGTTATCAAAGTCGAGTTGGTCCTTTAAAATGGATTGGACCCTCCACAGATGAAGTAATTATTAAATATTCAAATGAAAAAAAGGGCATAGTTATAGTTCCTGTGGCTTTTGTTTCAGAACACTCGGAAACGCTTGTAGAATTAGATATAGAATATAAAAAATTGGCAGAAAATAATGGTTGCAGTTTTTATAAAAGAATACCAGCATTGGGAATTGAAGAAAATTTTATTAAAGGACTTACAGAATTAGTTTTAAAAAAAAAAACAAAAAATAATTTTGTTTCTTCGGTAATGTGCCCTAATAAATTTAAAAAGTGTCCATGTCTAGAAATATAAAATGAATACATATTTATTATTTAAATCAATTCACTTGATAGCAGTGATTTCTTGGATGGCTGGGTTATTATATTTACCTAGAATATTTGTCTATCATTCAGAAAACCTGGAAGACACAAATTCTTCTAATATTTTTAAAACTATGGAAAAAAAGCTATTTTATTACATTATGACCCCAGCGATGATTTTATCTTGGATTTTTGGTTTATTGTTAATACACAGCCTGGGCTTTTCTGTTTTTAATCAGCTATGGATGCAAGCTAAAGGAATATTAGTTATTCTATTAACAATTTATCATTTTTATTTAGGAAATTGTGTTATTCGATTTTCTAATGATCAAAACAAAAGTTCATCAAAATTTTTTAAAATTATTAATGAAATACCTACAGTTTTGCTTATTTTGATAGTATTTATTATAATATTTAAGCCCTTATAGACTTGAAATTTAAAAATCAGTATATATATTTAGTTTATCTAAAAAAATAAGAACTCCCTCAAAAATGAATATACAAGAATTAAAAAATAAAAGTTCAGAGAATTTAATTACGGAGGCTGAAAAACTAGGAATTGAAAATGCCAGCACTTTAAGAAGGCAAGAAATACTTTTTTCCATACTTAAAAAATTTGCAGAAAAGGGCGAAGAAATAACTGGAGGTGGTGTACTCCAATTATTACAAGATGGATTTGGATTTTTAAGAGCAATAGAGTCAAACTATTTGCCAGGCCCAGATGATATTTATGTAAGTCCAAATCAAATAAGAAAATTTGGATTAAGAACAGGAGACACAGTCGAAGGACCTGTAAGAGCACCCAAAGATGGAGAGAGATATTTTGCCCTATTACAAGTTAGTAAGATAAATTTTGAAGATCCTGAAAAAGCAAGACATAAAATTGCATTTGATAACTTGACTCCACTTTATCCAAATAAACCACTTAATATGGAAGTAGAGTCAGCAAAAATAGAAAAAAAACCAGATTTAACACCTAGGCTTATTGACCTTGTGAGTCCAATTGGAAAAGGTCAAAGATCATTAATTATTTCACCACCTAAAGCAGGGAAGACAATGATACTGCAAAGTATAGCTAACTCTATAACAGCAAATCATCCCGAGTGTTATTTAATGGTACTTTTAATTGATGAAAGACCAGAAGAAGTAACCGATATGCAAAGAACAGTTAAGGGTGAAGTTATAAGTTCAACATTTGACGAGCCAGCCCAAAGGCACGTGGCAGTCGCAGAAATGGTAATTGAAAAAGCTAAAAGATTAACAGAACATAAAAAAGATGTGGTTATATTGTTAGACTCCATAACTAGACTAGGAAGAGCTTATAATGCTGTCGTCCCTAGTTCTGGTAAAGTTTTAACCGGAGGTGTAGACGCAAATGCTTTACAAAGACCCAAAAGATTTTTTGGTGCAGCAAGGAATATAGAAGAAGGTGGATCATTAACAATTATTGCGACTGCATTAATAGATACGGGAAGTAGAATGGATGAAGTTATATTTGAAGAGTTTAAAGGAACAGGAAACAGTGAACTAATTCTTGATAGAAAAATATCCGAAAAAAGAATTTATCCTGCTATAGATATAACAAAGTCTGGAACTAGAAGAGAAGAATTGCTGTTCGACAAAAATGATCTTCAAAAAATGAATGTTCTAAGAAGAATTATAGCTCCGATGGGTGCAATGGATGCAATAGATTTTATTAATTCAAAATTAAAGTTAACAAAAAATAATTCTGAATTCTTTAATTCTATGAACAAAGGGACTTAGAAGAATTTTAATTCAAAAGTTTTTTTAAGGGTTCTAAATCTTCAGAATAATTTTCCCATTTCTTTATAGATGATTTGTAGATTGGACTTCTCACTTGTGCAAGGCTGGCCGTCGATACACTTTTTTTATTTTTATAAAAAGTTAAACAATTTTCATCCCATTTAATATCACAATAATTTATCATTTTTTTTATTTCTTCTTCAGAATTTTTTACAATTTTTTCATAATCTAAATTATAAATTTTATCTTTAAATTGTTTAGACCAAAAATTCATAATGTCATTGTAAAGGGAGTAATATTTAGCCAGGTTTTCAAATTTATATGAGTAATTTAACTTACTAGAAGAAAAAAAATTTTTATAATTTGACCAACAAACATCCATAGGATCTCTCCTACAATGAATAATTTTACTATTTGGAATTACTTTCAATATTAGACCCACCCATTTGAAATTAAGTGGAGCTTTATCTACAACGCAACTTTCATTAAAATTGTATATATTTAAATTATTTAAATATTTTTCAGTAACTTTGTCTAGTTCGGAATTATCAATATCGTCAAATTTTTTATATTTTAATTCAAATTTATCTTTAAAAAATAATCTTTCTGCTAAAATTGGCATAAAAGGTAATTCCCCAGCTCCATATACGTCTTTGTGAGATGATAAAATCTGTTCTATTAAACTTGTTCCAGATCTTGGCATTCCAATTACAAAAATTATTTTTTTATTTATTTTTTTTTTAACTTGATATTTTGTATTTGGGTTATCAAAAATTAATTTAATATTAGTGAATATGTTTTCATCTTTTTTTGAACTATAGTTTGACAGATTATCTTTTAAATCATTAGCTGTTTTTAAAAATTTAAATGATTTTTTGTATTCTTTTAAATCTTCATAAGCTTTACCAAGGCTGAAATTTAGTAGCATTAAATCTTCTTTGGATAAATTGTTTTTGATTTTTTTTTCCATTTGCTCCAAATGAATCTTTTCTTTTTGATAATTTGTCATTAGGCTAATTGCTTTATCAGCTGAACAACTACTTGGTTTTAATTTTAAACAATTATTAAAATGAATTCTTGCATCTTTAAAATTACCTGACTGCTGATATGCACTTCCTAACGTAAAATTATAAATATAATTTTGCGACTCTTTGTCTGAAATTTCTTTAAAAATTTTTATTGTTTCTTCTGTTTTATTTATTTTTAGCAGTAAGTTTCCTAGATTATTGATTGCTTGAAAAAAATCAGGCTTTATATCTAATGCTTTTCTTAAATGTTCATTTGCTAATTCAAAACTATTCATATTTGAATAAATTAATCCTAAATTATTTAAAACATGTATATTTTTAGGCTGAACTTTCTTAGCCTCATTAAGTATAAATATTCCTTTTTCTGGATTTCCAATTCCATTGTATGATAAAGCAAGCAAATTATATAAATCAATAATATTTGGATATTTTTTAATTAGAGGATTTGTTTTTAATATTACCTCTTCAAAGTTGCCAGTTGCATAAAATGCAAGCAGTGACTGAATTTTTTTTTCTAAATCAAGTTTTAGATCTAATCTATTCATAAACTAAGTGATAATACAGAATCGGTCTTTAATAAACTAATATTGTATCAACATTTATAAATTAATATAAATTAATATAAATTAACTAATTATGAAACTATTTTGGAATTGCCATTTATATAATGATAGTTTTTGGGGTGAATATCATTATAAAAATTCTAAAGCTTGGGTAGATTATATTTTTGGAAGTATTAACTTTGAAGAAGTAAAAGATATTAACCAAGTAAAATCTGACGAAAGATTAATTATAGTTGACTCGGAAATATTTAAAAAAAAACTTTTTTATGAGAAGCTATTAGAGAAAAATAAAAAAATTTATTTACTTCATTTAGGTGATGAAGGAGGAAAAGTTAATAAAAATTTTTATTCAAATTTTATACATGTATTTAGAACATTTTATTTTAATAGTTTTGCTAACAATCCTAGAATAACTTTTATTCCTATTGGTTATAAAACAGGACCAGTAAAAAATTTAATAAATTTAAATGAAAGAAAATACATATGGAATTTTTTAGGTACCATACATGGTGCAAGTAGATATGATTTAATGTTTCAAAATAAAAATATAAAACCAAACTATATAAATATTACTAAAAAATTTGGAGGTCAAAATAGCTTAGGTCCCAAAGAATATTACGAAGTTATGGGTGATACAACTTTTTCTCTTGTGTCTCACGGATATTATCACCCAGAAACTTATAGATTGTATGAGTCACTGGAGTCAGGATGTATACCAATAATAGAGAATCCTCATAATTTTTTTGATACTTTTTTACCAAAAAACCCAATAATAAAAATTAATTTATGGAAAGAGTCTAGAGAAATCATAGAAGATTTAAATTCTAATGATAAAAAAAAATTAGATTTATGCAATTCAATACAAGAATGGTGGTTAAATTATAAATTAAGTTTGAAGAGTGAAATAAAAAAAATATTAAATGTTTAATAAAAAAGAATTTAAAGAAATATTCAAATTAATAAAAAATGATCAAAAAGATAAAGCCCAAAATAATTTGAAATTATTCAGGGAAAAATATGCTTTGGATCCAGAATATTTATATTTAATGGCTGAGTTTTTAATTTTGGAAAAAAGATTTTATCAAGCAATAGACACTATTCATGTATCTTTACTTGTGGAAAATGATGATGAATTTTTATTAAAAAATAATTTTAATAAAAGCACACAGGAACTAGTAAATAAAAAATTTAGCCTATTGGGAGACTTATTTGAGATAATAGATATACCTGAAATATCTAAAGAAGCAAAAAATTTAAAAAATTTAAAAGATCAAGAAATTTTTTTTAAAAAGTTACAAAAATTAATGCCTGGAATTTCTTTTAATAAGTAATTATGACAATTTATGCTCTATCATCAGGACCAGGCACATCAGGCATTGCTGTAATAAGAATCTCGGGTGTTGAAACTAAAAATGTTATATCCAAATTTATAAAAGAACCTTTTCCCACTGCCAGAATTGCAACTCTTAAAAAAATCAATAAAATCAACACAAATGAGCTAATCGATGAGGGTATAATTATATGGTTTCCTGGCCCAAATAGCTACACAGGTGAAGATATGGCGGAATTTCATGTCCATGGCAGCATAGCAGTAGTAGAAGCTATATTGAGCTCTTTATCGGAACTAGAGGGTTGTAGATTAGCTGAGCCAGGTGAATTTACTAAACTAGCATTTCAAAATAACAAAATTAATTTGTTAAAAGCTGAAAGTATTGCAGATTTAATTTCATCCGAAACAGAAATTCAAAGACAACAGGCAATAAATATTATGTCAGGCAAAAGTTCAAAAAAATTTAATAGTTGGAGAGAAACTTTATTGAAAATTTTATCAAATATAGAAGCTAAAATTGATTTTCCTGAAGAAGATCTTCCAGAAGATATTTTAAAAAATATAAAAACAAAATCAGAAAAAGTTAAATTAGAAATTCAAAAAACATTAAACGATCAAAAAGTAGGAGAAAGAATTAGGGAAGGTTTCAAGGTTGCAATTGTTGGACCGGCAAATGCAGGTAAATCTAGTTTATTAAACTATCTTTCAAGAAGAGAAGTAGCAATAGTTTCTGAAATAGCAGGCACCACAAGAGACGTGATCGAGGTTCATTTAAATATAAATGGTATACCGGTAGTTTTATCTGATACTGCAGGCATAAGAGATTCGAAGGATGAAATAGAAAAAAAAGGAGTAAAATTAGCACTTAAAAAATCTGAAAATGCAGATTTGAATATTGTTGTAATAGAGCCTAAAAATGCCCATTTTACTGGATTTTTAAAAGATCTAATTTCAAATAAATCAATAATTGTTGTAAATAAATCTGATTTGGGAGTCGATATGATTATTAATGATTTAAAAAAATATAATCCAATTTATATTTCATTAAAAAATGAAAAAAATCTTGATCAGTTAATTGATGCAATAAAAAATAAATTAAAAAATCAATTTACAAATTCTAATAATATTTTAATCACTAGAGAAAGACACAGAAATCATCTAGAACAATGTGTTCATCATCTCGAAAATTTTAATAATAAAAACAAAAAAGACGATTTTGATAAAGCAGCTGAGGATTTAAGATTAGCTACAAGACATTTAGGAATAATTGTTGGTAAAGTAGACGTAGAAGAGATTTTAGGCGCTATCTTTAAGGATTTTTGCATAGGCAAATAAGGCTTGATTTCAGGAGTTTTTTTGGCTTTTTTAACTCATTACTTGTAAAAATACATATCAAATATAAATTGTAATTATGAATAATGATTTATCATTTGATGTTGTGGTTATTGGTGGTGGACATGCAGGTTGTGAAGCAGCAGCAGCAGCAGCTCGTTTAGGTGTAAGTACTGCACTATTTACTAATAAAATAGAAACTATTGGTGAGATGTCCTGCAATCCTGCAATCGGTGGATTAGGAAAAGGACATTTAGTAAGAGAAATAGATGCACTAGATGGAGTAATGGGAGAGATAGCAGACAAATCAGGAATACAATTTAGATTACTAAATAGAAGTAGAGGACCTGCAGTAAGAGGGCCTAGAACTCAAAGTGATAGATATTTATATAAAAAATTTATGCAAGAAAAACTATTAAACTATTGTAATTTAAGCGTTTTTTCAGACTCTGTAATTAAATTTATATTTACTAAAAACGTTGTAAACGGTTTTATAACAGAGTCAGGTAAAAAAGTTGAAACAAATAAGTTAATACTTACTACAGGTACTTTTTTGAATGGTATAATACATATTGGTGATAAAAAAACCCCAGCTGGAAGATATAATGAAAATCCTACAACAGGATTAAGTGAGCAATTAAAAAAATTAGATTTTACAATTGGTAGATTAAAAACAGGAACTCCTCCAAGGCTCGACGCTAGAACAATTAATTTTGAAAATTTGGAAGAACAATATGCGGATGAAGATCCATACTATTTTTCTTTTTTAACAAAAAAAAATTTCAATAGGCAAGTTTCTTGTCGCGTTACATATACTAATGATAGTGTTCATAAAGTAATTGCTAAAAATATAAAAAAAAGCGCGATGTACTCAGGAAGCATCAAAGGTGTTGGACCGAGATATTGTCCATCTATAGAAGATAAAGTTGTAAAATTTTCTGATAAGGGAAGACATCAAATATTTTTAGAACCAGAGGGTTTAAATGATAATACTATCTACCCAAATGGCATTTCGACATCTTTGCCAGCAGATGTACAACAAGAAATATGTAGTAAAATCAATGGTTTAGAGAATGTATCTATTATTAGACCTGGATATGCTATTGAATATGATTATGTTGACCCTAGAGAGCTTTTTTTAACACTTGAAACTAAAAAGATAAAAAATTTTTATTTAGCAGGACAAGTTAATGGTACAACAGGTTATGAAGAAGCTGCTGCACAAGGTCTTGTAGCAGGAATTAATGCTGGATTGTCTGTTAAACGAAGTGAGCCATTTATCCTAGACAGATCAGAAGCTTATATTGGAGTAATGATTGATGATCTAGTTACCAAAGGCGTTGCTGAGCCATATAGAATGTTTACATCAAGAGCAGAGTACAGATTATCACTTAGAGCTGATAATGCTGATCTTAGATTAACAAAAAAAGGAATTGACATTGGCGTTGTACAGAATCAAAGGGCTTTAGTATTTGAGAATAAATCTGAAAATTTATCTAAAATTTCATTAAAAATGTCTAAATTAAATATAAGTCCATCAAAGATATCAAAATTTGGTATTAATATTGCAAAAGATGGTGTATTGAGATCATCATTTCAAATATTAAGCCAAAAAGATGTTAATATGCAAAAAATTAGAGAAATTTGGCCTGAAATACCATTTATTTCAAAAGATATTGATGATCAAATCGAAATAAAAGCTCATTATAAAGGTTATTTGAATAAGCAAAAATCTGATATTTTAGCATTCAAAAGGGATGAAAACCTTCAAATTCCAGAAAACGTTAATTATGACGATTTGAGAGGTCTTTCTAATGAAGTTAGATCTAAATTCAAGAGGATAAAGCCAAGAACTATGGGACAAGCTCTGAGAATTGACGGTATAACTCCTGCAGCTGTATATATTTTGTTGTCACATATCAAAAGAAGGTCTATTAAGCATATAGCTTGATTGATTCGAACATATTAAATTTAGAGTATTCAAAATTAGAACCTCTAAATGTTTCACGTGAAACATTTCCAGAGCTCGAGGAGTTTAGATCCCTAATTTTAGAGAAAAATAAAAATATTAACTTGATAAGTGCTAATTCAGAGCCTATTTCTAGAGAAAGGCATATAGTTGATAGCGCGCAAATAATTGATTTTATTGATAAAAATGATAATTTGTGCACTGATATAGGGTCAGGATCTGGGCTCCCAGGGATTGTACTTGCCATTATAATGAAACACAAAAAATCAAATATGAAGTTTCATTTATACGAAAAAAGCTATCACAAAAGCAATTTTTTAAAAGAGGTTTCAAGAAAATTTAGTCTTAATACAAAAATATATCAAAAAAATATTTTTGAAGAAAAAAATTTGAAAACAGATATCATCGTAACCAGAGCGTTCAAACCACTTCCTGTAATACTAGATCTTGTGAATGAGAATTTTGCAAAATTCAAAAATATAATTTTTTTTTTAGGAAAAAATGGTGATGATGTAATGCGAGAGTCCAAAAAAAAATGGCAATTTGAATATAAAGAAAAAAAAAGCTTAACAAACGAAAATTCTTTTTTAATAAATATATCTAATTTGAAAAAAAAATGAGAGAAAAAATTATATCAGTTATTAATCAAAAAGGTGGAGTAGGTAAGACAACAACAGTAATAAATCTTGCAGCAGGACTTTCAATGAAAGGTAAAAAAATTTTGGTAATTGATTTGGATCCCCAGGGCAATGCAACAACAGGACTAGGATTATCAAACACAGAAAAATCAGATCAAACAATTTACAGTGTCCTTAATGGAACAAAGAATATATCTGAAGTGATTAAAAAAACTAGCTTTGAAAATTTGGATATGATTATATCTAACGTTGACTTGTCAGGACTTGAGGTAGAAACAGCAGGCGATAATAGAAGGGCCTTTATTTTAAAGGAGCAAATAATGGCTTATTTAAACAATTCTAGATCTATTTATGACTATGTGTTCATAGATTGCCCACCATCTTTAAGTCTACTAACAATAATGGCTTTAGTAGCATCAAATTCACTTATTGTCCCTCTTCAAACTGAATTTTTTGCCTTAGAAGGCTTAACACAGCTTATGAAAACAATAGAGAGAATTAAAAATAATTTAAATACTGAATTAGTTATTAAAGGCATTCTTCTTACTATGTATGATAAGAGAAATAAGCTATCGAGCGAGGTAGAGAAAGAAGCTAGAGAATACTTTAAGGATAAAGTTTATCAAACCATTGTACCTAGAAATGTAAGACTTTCAGAAGCACCTTCCCATGGTATGCCAGTTTTATTATATGATAAAATGTGTCCCGGAAGTAAGTCTTATTTTAGTTTAACTGAAGAATTTTTAAATCAAGAGAAAATAATGGAAAGTGCAGCATGATGAATCCATTTAAAGTTAAAAAAGGATTGGGAAGAGGTCTTTCATCATTAATAGGAGATAGTCCAACATCGTCAGTAAAAAGTAAATTATCTATTAGCTCTATAGTGAGAAATAAATTTCAGCCCAGGAAACTGTTTGATAAAGAAAGTTTAGAAGAACTTACAAATTCTATAAAAGAGAGAGGTATTATTCAGCCAATAGTTGTTAGGAAATCAAAAGATTCTAACGACAAATTTGAAATTGTTGCCGGTGAAAGAAGGTGGTTGGCAGCTCAAAATGCAGGCTTAAACGAAGTTCCAGTTGTAGAAATTGATGTTGATGATTTAAAATCATTAGAGTTTGCGATTGTTGAAAATGTTCAAAGAAGTGATCTTAACCCTATTGAAGAAGCTCAAGGCTATCAAAGATTAATAGATGACTTTGGTTATGACCATGAAAAAGTTGCTAAATTTATAGGTAAAAGTAGAGCTCACATATCAAATTGTTTGAGACTTTTAAGTTTGCCAAAAGAAGTCACATTGTTTATTGAAGAAGGTAAGTTAACTCAGGGTCATGCTAAAATACTTGTAGGATTAGATAACGCATTATTTTTAGCAAAAAAAATTATAAATAAAAAATTATCTGTAAGACAATCTGAACATTTAATCAAAATTTTTAAAAGTACTAAGCAAATTAGAACTTCAGCTAAAGATCCAAATATTAAAGACTTAGAAAATATTTTGTATCAAAAGATAGGAATTAAAACTTTAATAAAAAATAATAAAAATAATAAAGGCTTATTATCATTTGAGTACAAATCCTCAGAACAGCTAAACAGGTTAATTGAAGTTATAAAAAACTACTATTAAGATTTAATTGCTTTATTTAATATAAAGTCATAAAGCATATTTAATGAATTAGCTGTATTTTTTTTAATTAAAATTTCTAGCTCATATACTTCTCTAATTAAATTTTTTATTGAATTTACTGTCCAATAACTATTTTGATTTTTTATTGTATCTTTTTCCTTCCAAAATACTGGTGGCTTATATTCGGATATTGCTAATTCAATATTATTGTTAGTTGATAAAATTTCTTTTATTTTTAACAATCTTTTACTTTTAAAAAGGAATGTCCTTAAAATAAATATACAATCCTCATGTGTATAATTATTTTCATTTAAAATACTTACAGTTTTTTTTATTTTTTTTGATAAACAGTTATCAACTAGTTCAGAAGCGGAGTAATTTTCCGCAATTTTTGTTAATTTTAATACTTCTTCATATGAAACTGATACTTTATCTTTAGAAAAAGATTCTATTTTATTTAATTCTATTAATAAATTTTTTCTTTCCCCTAGCGATCTATCAACTAATAAATTTATAGTTTCTTGAGAAACTTTGAGTTTTTTAATTTTAAAAAAATTATTTGCCAAAATAAAAAGAGTTTTATTGTTGTCTTGATAAAAGGGAACACAAATTAGATCTTTATCTTTTTCAAAGAGGTTTCTTATTCTTGATTTTTTTTGAAGTATTTCAGAAATAAAAATAATCGTAGTATCAGTAATTTTTCTTTCAATTAATTCGTTAACTAAGTTGATCAGTTTATCTGTGACTCTATATATTATGATTTTTTTTTCTTCTTCAAAAAAAGATTTATTTAACAAATTTTCTAAAAAATTTTCGTAATTATCTAAAATCTCATTCTCATCATATTTGATAGCTTTAATTTTTTTTTTATTTAAGATTATTTCGTCAATAATTTCATTTTTATATCCTTCATTTTCTCCATAAAATAAGAAGAAATTTTTATTAACCAAGTTATTTTTGCTTAGCTCGTAGTTTTTTATTATCATCTTGTTATTTATTTTTCTTCTATACTTTTTGAAAGTAAGAAAATTACATCCTCCGAAATAGATTTGATTAGATTTTTTTCTATATTTTCTTCATATCTATTTAAATCAAATAAATCTGATTTGTGATTATATTTAAATTTTTTTCGAATATTTTTATTCAAAATTAAGTTATCATTATTAAAAGCTTCCAAGTTTAATGTAATCTCTAAAGAATATACTAAAGCATTACCTTTTGAATCTTTGGAAAATATCCGCTTAACTTTGGATAAATTAGCTTTTAATATTAAATCTTTTAAATCAGTTTGATTTTCTTTCGTGTATGGCTTTAAAGAATTTTTAAATAAATAATAATAATCATTTTTATTATTTGTTTGAATGTCATTTATATTAAAATTTATTTTTTGTGCTTTATACAGCGGACTATAACCACACGCATATAAAATTAGTAACGGAACTAAAAAAAAAGATTTGTAAATATTTTTCATTTAACAATTAAATTTATTATTCTATCTTTAACATAGATTTTTTTTATTATTTTACTTTTTTCTAAATGTTTTTTAATATTTTTTTCTAAAATAGCTTTTTTATAAACTTTATCCTCAGTTTCATCTTTTGCCACATTAATTAAACCTTTTTTTTTACCATTTATTTGAATAACTATATTTACATTATTTTCAACTAATTGTGACTCATCTGGCAGTGGCCAAGTAAAATTTAAATCTTTACCCAAGCTTTCTATACACTCTAATGAAATATGCGGCATTATAGGAAAAATAATTTGCAGAATTTTATAATAGTTCTCTTCAAATTTTCTACAATCAATTTCTTTATCAATTATTTTGTTAAGATAGTTGTATGTTTCATATAAATTTGCAATAGCAACATTTAAATTAAATTTTTCAAGATTTTTAGTTATCTTATCAATAAGAATATTTGCAAATTTATTTAAATCTTCTGAGGAATTTTTTTGTTCAATATTTTTTTTTTTAATTTTTGATATTATTTTATTATGTAAAGTCCAAAACTTTTGAACAAATTTATAGGATCCTTGTATACCTTGCTCTGTCCATTGTACGTCTTTTTCAGGAGGACTGTCAGACAAAATGAAAATCCTAACAGCATCTGCACCATAATTAGAAATAATATCTTCGGGATCTATAGTATTTTTTTTAGATTTTGACATTGACTCTGAATTACCAACTATGATCTTTTCTTTTGGATTTTTTTTACTATAAAAACTTTTTCCATCTTCAGAAATTACTTCGTTAGGAAAAAGCCAATTGTTATTCTTATCCTTATAAGTTTCGTGACAGACCATACCTTGAGTAAATAAACCCGAGAATGGTTCAGAAATTTTAAATTTTTCATTTTTGTATGACAATGCTTTCATAAAAAATCTTGAATAAAGTAGGTGAAGAATAGCATGTTCCACTCCACCAATATATTGATCAACTGGCATCCAATAATTAATTTCATCGTAATTAAATCCATAACTTTCTTCTTTAGGTGAACAAAAACGTAAAAAATACCAAGATGAATCAACAAAAGTATCAAGAGTGTCCGTTTCTCTTTTACATTTTTTCCCGTTAATTATTATATTTTTCCAATCATTTTGGTGATCTAAAGGATTTCCTTTTGTATTTAGATTTATATTTTCAGGTAATTCAACTGGTAAATTTTCAATAGGTATTTTGACTATGTTATTTTTTTCATCGTAGGCAATTGGTATTGGGCAACCCCAATATCTTTGTCTAGAAACACCCCAATCTTTCAACCTAAAATTAATTTTCTTTGTTCCTAATTTTCTTTTTTCTAATATGTCTATAGTTTTAATAATTGAATCATTTGGAACTTTTAAGCCATTTAGAAAATCTGAATTAAAAATTATACCTGGCCCAGTATATGCCTTTTCTTTAATGGAAAAATTTTGACTTTTATCTTCTGGTTTTACCACAGGAATGACTTTTAAATTATATTTTTTTGCAAAGTCCAAATCCCTTTGGTCATGTGCAGGACAACCAAAAATTGCTCCAAGTCCATAATCCATCAATACAAAATTTGCAAAATATACAGGAATTTTAATTTTACTATCCAATGGATTTTGTGCAACCATGTCTGTTTTAAACCCAATTTTTTCTGCTTGGGCAATCGATTCTTCAGTTATTCCAGTTTTAGAACATTTATTTTTAAATTCTGAAAAATTTTTGTCATTTTCATAATATTTAGAAATTGGATGATCTATAGAAAGTGCTAGAAAGGATGATCCAAATAAAGTATCGGGTCTAGTCGTAAAGCACTTTATTTCATTAACATTTGTATTATTAAGAATTTTAAAACTAACTTCACATCCAAAAGATTTTCCAATCCAGTTTTCTTGCATAATTTTAACTTTATTAGGCCAATTACCTAATTTTTTTAGATCATCAATTAGTTCTTCAGAAAATTTGGAAATATTAAAAAACCATTGATTAAGCTTTTTTCTTTCTACTGTTGCTCCAGACCTCCAACCTTTTCCATCAATAACTTGCTCATTTGCCAAAACAGTCTGATCAACAGGATCCCAATTAACATAGTTTTCCTTTCTATAAACTAGACCTTTATCGAGAAGTTCAAGAAAAAAAAGTTGTTGATGTTTATAATATTCTGGTGAACAAGTTGAAATTTCACGATCCCAATCGATTGATAACCCTAATTGTTTTAATTGTTTTTTCATGGTTAAAATATTTTCTTCTGTCCATTTTTTAGGATCTAATTTATTTTCCCTCGCCGCATTCTCAGCTGGCATTCCAAAAGAATCCCAACCCATTGGATGTAAAACATTGAAGTCTCTTAATTTTTTGTATCGAGCTATTACATCACCAATTGTATAATTTCTGACATGTCCCATATGAATCCTGCCTGATGGATATGGAAACATTTCAAGACAATAAAATTTTTTTTTATTCTTATCTATAATTGTTTTAAATGCGAAATTATCGTTCCATTTTTTTTGCCATTTTTCTTCTACGATTTTAAAATTATATCTGGACATTTAAAGAATATGTAATTTAAATTAATCTTTTTCGTCACCACGAGCTTTGTGTTCAGGAAATTGTTTTTTAAATTCCTTAACTTTTTTTTCAGTTAGTTTTCTATCAATTATTGTTGCTCTTTTTAGAATTGCGAGTTTAATTTCATCATTTAATTTATTATTAATTTTTTTTATATTACAATTTGTTTTATCATCTTGATCGCATCTTTTTTGATGAATTATTACATCAAAACCATCTATTCTAATTTCATCAGATAAAAAACGAATAGTAATTTTAATGGACTCATTGTTATTATTTTCATTATACCAATCGGTTATTATTATTCCCCCACCGTAATCAGCACTACTTAGGACCATAAAATTTAAAACATCCAAAGACGCTCTCCAGATAGGATTAGAAGATGCAAATGAACCAATTCCTGAAGATTTGTTTCTTTTATCAAAAATTTTTACACCCCTTCCTTCTTCAATATTTTTTTTTACTCTTTCATCAACATCTGCAGGAACATCTTTTTGTGAAGCTGGATCCCAAACTCCTGCACAGGAATATAAAAATATGCAACAAATGATGAAAAATAGGGCGTTTTTAAATATTTTGTACATTTTTAACTATTAAACTAAAATACTTATAAACAAAGCAATGTCTTAGCTTTTTTTGTTGTATTTATGCAACAAATTAAAGAAAATTTTAAAAATTAAGCTAAAATCTGGCAAAAATACTTAAAACTCAAGTATATGTTGACCGTTCATATATGAAACAAAAAAAGGAGATTATTATGAATAAATTTAAAAAACTAGCTGTATCTGCATTAGGTGCATCTCTAGCTGCTACATCTGCGAACGCGTTAGATATAACAGTAAGTGGTGGATCTGAAGTTGGATATCAGTGGTCTAGTGGTAACTATGA
>MDTG01121759.1_pt1 | contig 26054 bp, 21 predicted proteins | sample 811421 | NCBI WGS metagenome assembly MDTG01 (sample SAMN05326645, study PRJNA326480) | marine metagenome | isolation source: seawater | place: Pacific Ocean: South East | collected 2011
GGAGTCCGAACCACCTCCCGGGTGCCCCGGGTGCCCCAGGACCGGGCCCCCCATCCGGATCGCTCGATCTCCCCATGTCATCCGACCTCCCCAAGCCTCTGATCGGAATCACCTGCGACCTGGTCGACGACCAGGTTCGTCTTCGCAGGACTTACCTGCGTGCGATCGTCGCCTCCGGTGGGACCGCGGTCGCGATTCCACCTCTGTCCGGAACCGCAGCCGAAGCCCTCAAGGGACTGCACGGATTGGTGATGAGTGGAGGGGACGACCCTGATACCCGCCCCTTCGGAGAAGCGATCCACCCCGAAGCGAAGCTGGTCGACCCGGATCGACAGGCATTCGAGATCGAATTGCTCGACCACCTCGCGGCTCGCGATCCGGATCTCCCGATCCTCGGAGTGTGCCTGGGCATGCAGCTCATCGGCCTTCACTCCGGAGGCCGTCTGGACCAGCACCTTCCGGAAACGCTCGAGTCCGCGGACCGGCACTGGAACGGAGTCCTCCACGATGTCGAAGGTCCCGGATTCACGGGGCGGGTCTATAGCCATCACCGACAGGCCCTGGCGAGCGCAGGTGGTCTCGATGTGATCGCGACCGCACCGGATGGTGTGATCGAAGCCGTCAGATGCCCGGTTCGACACCACGTGGAAGGGGTTCAATGGCACCCCGAACGAACCACCGACGACAACGTGGGCATCGAAGTCTTCCGCAGGCTGATCGAGGCCGCACGAGTTCGCAATCGATGAACGATTCCGAAGACCCGATCGGGCTCGACTCCGTCGAGGGCGTCGAATCGAACCATTCTGGTTCCGATAGCAACTCTCCCGAAGGCTCCGGAATCCGAGTCCTGCGGATGGTGAGGAAACCGGGCTTTCCGGTGCTAGACTCGGGCGAGAGCGAGATCGATGTGATGATGGCCGACGAATCCAACTCGATGGAAGTCGATCCCGTGTTCAAGCGGTACGTGGTCCTCGTGGCCTCCGGGGAACAGCTTCCCGCCCCCCTGATCGAACTGCTGTCGGAGCAGCCGGATGCGACCGCCGGTTCGAACGTCTTCGAAGCCGATCATCCACTGATCGCGATGGCCCTCCTCTCCAAGCTCGAAGGCGAACGAAGACTTCGCCGGAAATGGGAGCACCACGAACAGACGGTGCTCGTCGTGGTGAACCGCGACTCCTGGAAGGACCTTTCCGGTCTTTTCGACGCGACCCGTGAACTCATGCCCACGGTCGCGATCTGGGTCTGTGCCGAGCGGATCGCGATCCAGATCTACGCCGGCGAGGGAATGACCGGGGACGCGAAGTCCGGGCATCTTGCGCAAGAGGTCGAGCCCCAGGACGACGTTCCAGGAATCGGACACCCCTCCACTGAAAACCAGGACGCCCCCTCGCCCGATCGGACCACCCTCAGCGAGGAGGAACTGCAGGATCTGCTCGGGGCCTTCGACGACTTCGAAGAGGACATGGACTCCGAAGAGGAACCCCGCCAGCAATGAATCGCCGATCCACCACCAGCCACACCCTTGGCGACCGGGAGGGTTCCCGAGTGCTCGTCGTGCGCGGAGGGAGCGGACGGATCGACACGCTGGAGCTCCTCGAGCAGATTCCCTGCGATCGAGCCGAGGCGGCCGGCGATCTCTTCGAAGCCGTCGCCGCGGTCGGGCTTGCGACCGCGAGCGATCCCGTCGACACGGTGCTGGTTCCAGTGACCCTTCCCGAATTCTCCGCCCGAAGGATCGTCGATGCCTTCGAGATCCTCGAACGCAGGGTCCGCCTGGTCCTGCTCGTTCCCGGAGGAAGGATGGATGCCGTTGAGAACGCGATCGAGGAAGGATTCGACGATGCCATCGAACTTCCCGCGTCCCCCACCATGATCCGAAGGGCCCTCGATTCGACCACCGGACCGATCACCGCATCACCGGCCAGGGAGATGGATCCCCCACCGACCCGTCCTCGTGGCTTCGGAGACCAGGGGCTCGAGGCTCCGTCTCCGACGCCCCCTGGGGCGGGATCCCACTCAATGGTGGAGAAGGGCGAAGACGCGCCGCTCCCCAACGCCGAAGCACGAAACATCGGCGACATCGATCTCGTCATGTCGATCTCCGAGAACGACGGAAACTTCCGTGCCACCTCACTCACCATGATCAGGGCCCACCTGGGGACGGGCGACGTCCACCTGCTTCTTCCCGATGAATTCGATCCGGACGACGCACGCATCTCCGCTCCGATCACGATCGGGAGTGATCACGTCGCCACGCTGGCATCCTCCACCATCGGATCCCTCGACCTGGAGAGATGGGCGGCCTGGCTCGGGACATGGATGGGACTCGAGAGAAGAATGCGGACCCTCGAGACCCTGACCGAGACCGATCAGCTGACCAAGGCCGGCAACCGCAGGGCCTTCGAACGCATCCTTTCCGAAACCCTGGGCTCCGCCCGGAGGGAGCGTCGGATCGTCACCTTGATGGTCTTCGACATCGACAACTTCAAGAGCTACAACGACCGCTTCGGGCACGAGGCGGGGGACGAGGTCCTGAGGCAGACGGTCGATCTCCTGCGCTGCACGATTCGGCGCGGCGACCACGTGTTCCGGATCGGTGGAGATGAATTCGTCGTGATCTTCTCCGATCCGGATGGCCCGCGGACCGAGGATTCCGCGCCGTTGGAGTCCGTGGAGGACATCGCCCATCGTTTCCAGGCCAAGGTCTGCGAACTGAGGTTCCCCCAGCTCGGCGTGGACGCGGAAGGCTCCCTCACCATCTCCGCAGGCCTGGCAACCTTCCCTTGGGACGGGCACGACGGCCCCAGCCTCCTCCGGCACGCGGATCGACTCGCCATGGACTCGAAGCGGAACGGCAAGAACACCATCCGGTTCGGCCCCGGAGCCGCCGATCGATGCCGCGGCTTCGAGGACGATCGGAAAGAAGACGACCACGTTTCGTGAAGAATCCCAGCTCCGACGAACGACCGCTCCTCGTGATCTCCGACCTTCACCTCGGTCGGACCGACATGATCGCTTCCGCATCCAAACTCGACGCCCTCGTGGACGGGGCCTCCACCCTGATCGTCAATGGCGACGTCGCGGAAATGGTTCATCCGGAGTTTTCGCGGATCGCGCATCGTGAGCTGGACGCACTTCATCGCCGCTGCCTCGCTTCCGGAACCCGCCTCGTGCTCCTGGCCGGCAACCACGATCCTGAAATCGTCGCTCGACGCCACCTGGTGCTGGCCGGGGGCGACGTCCTGCTGACCCATGGGGACGCGGTGCATGAGGCTCTGGCCCCCTGGTCCGATGCGGCGGAGGTCGTCGCCAGGCGACATCGGGAGGTGATCCGGTCCCACTCCGAGTCCGACCGCGAGACCCTGGATGTCTTGTTCGAGGCCTGCCGCAAAGCCGCCCTCGCCGAAACCGAATCTCCGGAAGGCATGGTGATGCCGACCACTCCCTTCTCCGCGCTGGCCAAGCCGTGGAAGGTGGCTCGCATCCTCGGATTCTGGATGTCCCACGCTCGAAGACTCGATCGGTTCGCGAATCAGTTCCAGCCTTCGGCTCGAATCGTGATCGCCGGGCACTCCCACCGGGGCGGAGTGGAACGAATCGGAGATCGAACGATCATCAACACCGGATGCTTCGGAGTTCCCGGGCCCGCCCTGGGAGTGATCATCGGTGCGGATGGCCTCGAAGTGCATCGCATCGTCGGATCAAGACGGAATGGGACCTGGTCGATGGATCCCCGAGCGGTGCATGTGGAGCCGGGCATCCACGTCCGTCCGGGAGAGATCCCGGAAGGGGACCTTCCCCGCAGACACGCCTCCTAGTCGGCTCGTCTGCTCGCCCTCGCACCACCGGTGCTTCGACCGGTGATCTCCCGGGCGATCATCGCCGCATCCCGAACCCGGGCGATGTCGATTCCAGTGACCCATCCCTGTCGGTCGAGCATCTGCAGCAGATCTCCGGTCGCGAGGTTGCCGGAAGCCCCCGGGGCGTAGGGACACCCACCAAGTCCGGCGCAACTCGCATCGAAACGACGGACTCCGAGGTCAAGTGCCCTGGAAGCGCATTCGACGGCCAATCCGTTGGTGTCGTGAAGGTGGAGATCGATCTCCTCGAGCGGCACCACCTCCCCCACCGCGGCCAGAATTCGTTCGATGTCGTCGGGGGCGGCCACCCCCAGGGTCTCCCCCAGTGCGATCTCGATCTCACCGTCGGCGGCATCGACCAGCAATCGCACCGTCTCCGCCACGCGAGTCGATTCCACATCCCCCTCGTAGGGACAGCGAACCACGCATGACACATAGCCCCGAACGGGTTGGGATCTAGCGCGCGCCTCCTCGAGAACCGGAGTGAAACGTTCGATCGAACCCGCGATCGTGGTGTTGAGGTTCCGCTCGCAGAATGATTCACTGGCCGCGGTGAAGACCGCGATCTTGTCGACTCCGCAGGAAAGTGATCTCTCCTGGCCGCGTTCGTTGGGCACCAGAGCCGAATAGACGGTCCCGGGTCGCCTTCGAATCCCCGAAAAGACCTCCGAAGCGTCCGCCAGCTGGGGAACCCATTTCGGGCTGACGAAGCTCGAGGTCTCGATCTCCGGGTAACCCGCAGCGGAAAGGGCGTCGACGAATCTGATCTTGTCCTCCAGAGAGACGATGGAAGCCTCGTTCTGGAGGCCATCCCTCGGACCGACCTCCGTCACCCGGACGAAACGATCTTCAGTGCTCATGAATCGTCCCTCGCCTTCGCGGCGCGGACCGCCCGTGCGGCACGTTCCTCCCGGGTTGCGGACACCAGCAACCAGACCACGAAGGCGATCACGATGATCGTCAGGACTGCTCCCGCTGCGAAGAGCGCAAGCTCTCCAGTCGGGGCGAAGAGGACCTGCTCCGATCCATCGGTTGCGGAGATCGCGGTGTCCACGGGAGGATTCATGCCTCGGCATCATCCTTGGGAACCTCGAAATCGAGGCCGGTGACGGTGGCCGGCACGGTCTGTCCATCGGCATTCACCAGAACCCTGCTCCCGGGATCCATGTGACTCGCGCGCACCGTCGCGAATGCGATCGGAACCGCTCCCCGCAGCGGGGAGACCGTGCTGGAAGTCACCACTCCGACCTGGCTCTCGATGCCGCGTTCGGCATCGAACACCTGTGCTCCGGCCACGGGAAGTCCATCCGCATCGGGACGAATCCCCACGACCCCGCGGCGGCCGCGGCCGCCACCCCGACTTTCCATCCGGGCCACGATCTCCTGGCCGGGATAGCAGCCCTTTCGGAAGTCGACGCGACGTGGAATCAAGCCGGTCTCGTGCGGCAGGGCGTCGGGACCGAAGTCCAGGTGGAAGAACGGTCGCCCATTCTCGATCCGAGCGATGTTGTAGGCGTTCCAGCCGATCGCCCGCGCGGGACGTCGGCCCGGCGCCGGTGATGCGATCAATCGCTCCCAGATCGACTCGATCGCGTCGCGTTCGGCCAGGAGTCCGATACCGGGTTCCCCGATGCATGACTCCCCCCCGGCCTCGAGGGCGAAGGCCACCACGAGGGTCCCGTCGACCTCGACCTCGACCGCGCCGCCCCCGGGGACCGCGATGCCCAGCAGATGCTCCACGCTCGTGGGGGCGTCGGGGCCCAGACAGTCGATCCGGTGATGAGTCTCCACGAGATCGTGGAATTGGACATCCTCGGCGAAGATGAATCCCTCCAGCCGGTTCAATACCTCCGCGACATCGGTCCGGTCGAGCTCCACCAGGACCCTGTCCTTCATGACCACGATTCTGAGATCCGCGGAGATGCGGCCGGTTCGAGCGAGAATGAAACCCGCCACCACCGCCTCACGGTCCCCGACCTTGTTGGTGACCAGCCGGTTCAGCAGATCGACCGCGTCGGACCCTCTGAGGTCGATGACGGCTCGATCCGAGCGGTCGAAGACGGCGATCCCCCGCCGGAGGGCGGCATATTCGCCCTCGAGTTCCCCGTAATCGACCACGATCTCGCATGCCGGCGTCGAATCCTCCCCCACCACCCCCCAGGGAACGGTCTCGAGGATGACTTCGGCAGAAGCTCCGGAACGGTCGGCCCCGTCGCCACGAATATCCTCCGCGTGGCGTGCATTCTCGCGGCGATGCGCATGAAGCCGGTCAAGCACGCGTTGGTGGGCAGCCAGAAGGGGCGACTCGTACATGGTGATTCCAATGGGTGAGGGGTCGAATCATATGCGGGGCGTGGTCTGATCGCGTCGCCGGCGAGGCCGATACCCTGCCAACACTCGAATACCGTCCACCCAGAAGGTCCATACCGACCAGGAGCCTCCGAAGATGAACGTCGAACTGCTGAAGAATCTGTGCGAGATCCCCGGTGTCCCCGGTCGAGAGGAAAGGGTCCGAACCTTCATCGAGGATGAGATCGACGGGCTCTTCGACGAGATGGAGGTCGACCCGCTTGGCAACCTGCTCGCGACCCGGAAGGCGACCCGCAAGCGAAGAGGAAGGGGCCGTGCCGCGAAGGTCCTGATCGCGGCCCACATGGACGAGATCGGCTTCTACGTGCGGCATGTCGACGAGGACGGCTTCATCTGGGTCAATCCCGCCGGCGGATTCGATACCCGGAATCTCTTCTCCCGACGCGTCCTCGTGTGTACGGACAAGGGCGACTTCCAGGGCGTGATGAATCCCGGCGGCAAGCCGATCCACATCTCGGACGCGAGCGAGCGGAACCGGGTCCCCGGAGTCGAGGAGTTCTTCATCGACCTCGGGATGCCGGCCGAGAAGGTCGCGAAGTCGATCAAGATCGGCGACTTCGTCGTGATGCACGAACCATTCATCGAGCAACCTCAGACCGTGGTCTCGAAGGCACTGGACAACCGCTTCGCCTGCTGGACCGCGATCGAAGCGGTCCGAAAGCTCGACCGGGCACGAAACGCCGCCGCTCGTCACGCGGTCGACATCGTGGTCGCATTCACCGTCCAGGAGGAAGTCGGCCTGCGTGGAGCGATGACCGCCGCCAATCAGGTTGCCGCCGACTACGGGATCGGACTCGACGTCACCCTCGCCTGCGACACGCCGGGGGTGAACGCCAACCAACGAGTGACTCGCCAGGGTGACGGAACCGCGGTGATGGTTCAGGACGGATCGATGATCGCGGATCACGGCCTCGTCGACGAGTTCTGTGCCGTGGGCCGGAAGCATCGGATCCCCCACCAGCGATGCATCCTTCCCCGTGGTGGCCAGGACGGCGCCGCGATCCAGCGATCCGGAGCCGGTGCCCGCTGCATTGCGCTCACCGCCGGCACCCGCTACATCCACACCGTGACCGAATCCATGCGGAAGTCCGACGCCGATGCTACGGTCGATCTGCTCGCGGCCTGGCTTTCGCAGGCAAGCTGAAAACGAGGCTCAACCCTCGTCGATCGCCTCGAGGATGGCTTGGGCCAGCACTTCCGCCGCGTCCTCGGAAGACTCCGGAAAGGCGTTCCTTCTCCTTTGGATGTCTTTCGGAGACATCAGCCAGGCCCGAAGCGTCTCCGCCATCGCCACGCTCGGTTCGACCCCCAGGACCGGGTCTTCCCGAATCTCGACGGCACCGCAGGCTTCGAGCGATGATGCATTTCGAGCCTGGTGCCGGTCCTTGTGCCACGGATAGGGAACGATGATCGCGGGGGTCCGGCTGGCGGAGATCTCCGCCACGGAGCTGGCCCCTCCGCGACTGATCGCGAAGTCCGAGGCCGTCCAGGCCAGACCCATTCGTTCCAGAAACGGAAGCACCACCGCAGGAATGCCCGCGGATCGGTAGGCGTCGGCGAGGGAATCGATCTCCCCCGCCGCCAGGTGCAGGACCTGCCATCCCTGCCAGACGGGATCCCCCACTCGCATCTGATCGACAATGAATCGATCCAAGGAACGGGCCCCCTGAGAGGCACCGGTCACCAGAAGGGTCCTCCGGTCGTTCGAAAGTCCCAGTTGAACGCGGGCTTCGGCCGGCGTGCCGGAGGGCAGGCACGCTCGACGAAGCGGAACCCCCACCGGAGGATGAGCGAGTTCCAGATCGGTCGGCACGGCGGAGAAGACGCGGCTGGCTCTTCGACCGATCCAGCGATTCGCCCTCCCCGCGACCGCATCGAGATTGACCAGATCGACGGGGATTCTTCGACTCACCGCCTCTCTGACCACGGGCGGGGCCACAAATCCTCCCAAGGCGACGACCCGGCAGCGACCGGGCAGGCCGGCGAGAATCCGGCCCGTCGATCGCCGAGTGGAAAACCATCCCCGGAGAAAATTCATGGCCGGCCGAGGCCGGATCGAAGGACTTCGCGCGGACATCCTGCTCAAGGCCCACCCGTCCGGATCGAGCAGCCTTCTGTCGACGGAGCGGTCCGAGCAGAGGAATCGGATGTCGATCTCCGGACGCAGATCACGGAGGCGTTCCGCGATCGCGACTCCGGGACCCACCGTCCCGCCGGTTCCACCTCCGGCGAAGACCACGGCGGACGATTCGCAGGTCATCAGGCCTCACCGAGCGTGAGCGACCTCGGCCCCGTCGGGATGTCTTCTTCCATTTCGTCCTGGTCCTCGATCAGTCCGGCTCTGCGGCTCACGTTCCAGGCGTGTCGGTCCATGGAGATCACGAGTCCCAGGGAAAATGCGGTCAGGACCCAGCCCGTGCCTCCCTGGCTCACCAGCGGCAGGGCTATCCCCTTGGTGGGAGCGAGCCCCGTGACCACCGCGATGTTGATCGCGGCTTGGAATCCGAAGGTGATGAGGATCCCGAAACCCAGCAGTCGGGAGTACGCCGGCACCGCAATCTTGGAAACGGCTTCGTCTCCAGCCGCGGGTGAGGCCTTCCCGGTGACGATCGCGAGCCCCGCGAGGAGGATCCCGATGAAGATCATGATCAGAAGCGTCGCTCCGAAGAATCCAAGCTCCTCGCAGATGATCGCGAAGATGAAGTCGGTGTGATCGAAGGGCAGATAGTCGAACTTCTGCAGCGAATGCCCGAGCCCTCGCCCTCCGAAACCACCTTCGGCGATCGCCCCCATCGATTGGATCAACTGGTAGGCATCACGATCCGCATGCTCGAAGGGAGCCATGAAGGACGTGATCCGTCGTTGCCGTTCCGGACTCATCAGGACGAAGCCGACGAAGCCGGCCAGGCCGACCGGTGCGATCGCGGCGAGATGCATGAACCGGCCTCCAGCAGCCAGGAGCATCAGCATGCAGACCGACATCACCAGAACCGCAGTCCCCAGATCCTCCTTCGCGATGAGTGCACAGATGACCCCCCCCAGGACCAGAGGAGGGAGGACTCCGGTGAAGAAACGATTCATTCCTTCCGCGTGTCGGACGCAATGCCATGCGATGACGGCGGGCAACCCCCACTTCGCGATTTCGCTGGGCTGGAAACCGACCCCCCCGATCTCGAGCCATCTCACCGCCCCATGAGCCTCACGTCCCACCATCAGGGTCATCAGAAGCAGGGTCACCATGAGTGTGAGCAGCCAGGGGGCGGGAGCCGCCAATCCTTTCAGATTTGCCAGACGCTCCACCGGCACCAGAACCCCGATCGCGAGGGCGAAGACGGCGATCATGGCCATTCGCCCCTCCTTGCCCAGGACGGTGTCCATCACCGTTCGCCCGGTCAGGTTCGGGCGTCCCGCCGAGGTCGTACCGGCCATGGGTGCCTGTTCCAGCTCCAGGTAGAGGCTCCCCCCATCGGGATTCACCTCGATCGCAGCCTCGGTCCGAGGCAGCGGCCTCAGGCCGGCCGACGCGACCATGACGACCCCGAAGACGAAGAGGGTCAGCACGAGGACTGCGATGATCTGGCCGGCGCGCATGTTGAGGATCATCGGTTCAGAGGCTCTCGGACCTCCAGATCATGGCCCCTGAACTCAGTCCTCCCGCATCCAACCCTTCTTGCGGGAGATGATCATGTACGCGGCAACCGCCACGGTGAGAACCAAGCCCACCACCAGCAATCCGATGAGTTCTCCGATGCTGAATGGCATGATCTCGATTCGCCTCCGTCAACGAGGAACAGGGAAAAGGCTCCGGTCGTGCTACCCTCGCATTCACCGGCGGACCCATTCGAAGATCTGATTCAGGCCCAATCGATGCGCAGCGTATATCTCGAAACATTCGGATGCCAGATGAACGAGCTCGACAGCGAACTCGTCCGCGGTCATCTCGAGTCTCTGGGATACGAGTTCACTGACGATCCCTCCGCAGCATCGATCCTGCTCTACAACACGTGCAGTGTCCGTGAACAGGCGGAAAACAAGGCGTTCAGCAGGATCGGGCTCGCCGGTGTCCGCAAGCGTGACGGGGAAGACCTGCTGGTCGGGGTCCTGGGGTGCATGGCCGAACGGGATGGGGTCGACATGCTCCGGAGACATCCCCAGGTGGATCTGCTCTGCGGCCCCGGGGAGCTCGACAAACTCCCCAACCTCATCGACAACGCCGCCAGGGCGGCGTCCGCTGGCAACGCCGCGGCTGGCGAAACCGCCGATCGGATCGCCCTGGCCGGAAACACCTCCCGGCGATCCGCAGCCCTGAGTGCCGCCGACGGAGACCTGGAATCCCTCGACCTCGCCCGGGCGTTCGATCCCGACCGCGCAGCGGGCCGCAGCCGATCCGCCTATGTCCGAATCACCAGAGGCTGCAACAAGTTCTGCACTTACTGCGTCGTCCCCCACACCCGGGGTGCGGAGGTGCACAGACCACCGGATGGAATTGTGGAGGAATGCCGAAATCTGGCCGCTGCCGGGGTCCAGGAAGTCACCCTCCTCGGGCAGACCGTCAACCACTACCGCTACACCCATGGAATGGCACTCACCATTGGAGGCGTCGAACGCCCGCAGGTCGGCCCCGGCCTTCGCGCCTTTCGAAATGAGATCCTGGACGAGCCGGGTACGACCACCTTTGCGAAGCTCCTGGCCCGCATTCATGACGAAGTGCCCGAATTGCCACGAATTCGCTTCCTGACCAGCTACCCGAGGGATTTCGGGGACGACATCCTCGATGTGATGGCCGAGAGACCCCGTATCTGCAGGTATCTCCATGTGCCGGCTCAAAGTGGATCGAACCGGGTCCTGAAGCTCATGAACAGGGGTTACACGGTCGAGGAGTACCTCGAATTCGTCGATCGAGTTCTGGATCGACTTCCTGATGCCTGCATCGCCGGCGACATCATCGTCGGATTCCCCACCGAAACCGATGAGGATTTCCAGGCCACGAAGGACCTGTTGCGGCGGGTCCCGTTCAAGAACAACTACATCTTCAAGTACTCACCACGACCTGGAACCGTCGCCATCGACCGATTTGCAGATGATGTCCCAGACGAGGTCAAGAGAGCCAGGAACAATCAATTGCTGTCTCTGCAGGCCGAAATAGGCTCCGAGGTCCATGCTTCCTGGGTCGGTCGCGAAGTCGACGTTCTGGTGGAGCGTGTGACCAGGAAATCATCCGTTCCCACGGTCTCGGCCGCCGATGCTCGAATCACGCTTGGACGCAACCTGGAGGGCCTGAGCAAGGGTCACGCCTCGCCCTCAGAGGGTTCGATGAACCCCATTCAAGTGAGCGGTCGGACCACGGGAGACCTCATCACGGTCTTTGATCTGCCGGATGAGAACGAAGCCACCAGTTCCGTGGGCACCATCCGGAGGGTTCGGATCGACCAGAGTGGGCCTCTCCTGCTTCGAGGCAGGGCGATCTGAGGACCGGTTCGGGATCTGCTGCTGAAATGGCTTCGACCAGATTCCGATAACAACTTGCCCGCGAGAGGACCCCGCCTTTCGGAAACTCCTGCAAGATCATGACTTGAGTCTCCGGGGGCGCTGAGTCACCTGACAACCCTTCCCGATGACACATGAATCGAAGGTCAAAATGAACTCTTCTCCTTGGCTGCGATTTGACTCCCCTCATGGGGAAGACATCTTTCCTGAGTAGGGAGTGGATTTTGGACGCCGGTGTGGCGATCAATCCTCTCCGAAAAAGGTTCCCCCCCTTTTATTTCGTGAGGAAAAATAAGATGAAGACCTCTGCCCTTGGTCTCGGCCTCGCCTCGATCGTGGCCGCCACCGCCTCCGCCGACATCACCGGTGCCTACCTCGTCAGCTACCAGGTCACCGCGGCCGACTTCGACGGCTCCGACGTCACCGTCAACGTCCAGGACCTCTACCTGAGCTCCAACGACGCTTCCGACGTGGCCCTGAACGTCTACAACATGAACCTTGGTAGCAGTGCTGCCTCAAGCTACTTCCAGAGCTTCACCGGCACTGGCTGGACGCCCACCAACCTCGGTGGCCCGTTCGACACCGCAGCCCTTCGTTCGGCTGACTCCTTCGTGACCATCGGTGGCTTCGCCGCCGGCGGCCAGGCCGAGCAGGCTCCCGGTGCGGGTGCCGGAACCGGCCTCGACCCCAACTTCGGTGGCAATGGCGCCGCTGCCCCCGGCGATCTCGCCGGTTGGTACAACGGTTCGCCTCCGAGCCTCAACGGGCAGGTCGTCGACAACGATGGCGTCCTTGGTGTCCTCATCGGTCGATTCGCCTCGACGGAGGTCTTCAGCATGGCTGGCTTCACCCTGGAAGTCACCTGGAACCAGGGTCTTGGAACTCCCGGCCAGCAGGCTGCCTTCACACACATCCCCGCCCCCGGCGCCATGGCCCTTCTCGGCCTCGCTGGACTCGCGGGTCGTCGTCGTCGCGGCTGATTTCAGCCTCGGTGCGCGATCGCAGGATCCAAGCAATCCCCCGGCCTCCGCCGGGGGATCGTTTCTTCCCCCTGGGCCCACTTCCAACTGCCAGGATCCAGTGGAACGAAGATGCCCCCCGCACCTTTCGGCCGGGGGGCATCCTGATGGTCACGCCGTAGGCTGGTGCTCCCTGTCAACCCTCGAGCACGGCCTGGGCCGCGGACAGTCTGGCCACGGGCACGCGGAATGGGGAACAACTCACGTAGTCCAGTCCCACTTCGTGGCAGAAGGCGATCGAAGGCGGATCACCGCCGTGCTCGCCGCAGATGCCGAGCTTGAGCCCCTTCCGGGTGGCCCGCCCCTTCTTGCAGGCCATCTCCACCAACTGCCCGACTCCGGTGGTGTCGAGGGAGGCGAAGGGATCGACCGGGAGAACACCCTGGGAAAGGTAGTCAGGGAGGAAGGTGCCGATGTCGTCGCGGCTGAAGCCGAACGCCATCTGGGTGAGATCGTTGGTGCCGAAGGAGAAGAAGTCCGCGACCTCGGCGACTTCGTCCGCGGTCAGGGCCGCCCGGGGAATCTCGATCATGGTTCCGATGAGGATGTCGAGCTTGCCGGTGAACTTCTTGGCCTTGCGGGTGGAGGCGATGACCGCCTCCACGCGTTCCCGCAACATCGCCAGTTCCTTGCGGGTTCCAACCAGCGGAATCATGATTTCGGGACGAGCCTTCACCTTCTTCTTGGCACAGGCGATGGCTGCTTCCACGATGGCCTGGACCTGCATCTCGAGAATCTCGGGATAGGTGATCGAGAGTCGACATCCACGATGGCCCAGCATGGGGTTCATCTCGTGGAGGCTCTCCATCCGGGCCCGGAGCTTCGCCGGGGAGATCTTCATCTCCTTGGCGACCTTCGCCACCGACTTCGCCTCGTGCGGAAGGAACTCGTGCAAGGGCGGGTCGAGGAGACGCACGGTCACCGGCAGACCCTTCATCGCGGTGAAGATCCCCGTGAAGTCCTTGCGCTGGTGGGGCAACAGCTCCTTCAGGGCTCGTCGACGATCCTTTTCGGTCTCAGCGAGGATCATCTTCCTCATCGAGAGGATGCGGTCACCCTCGAAGAACATGTGCTCGGTACGGGTGAGGCCGATCCCTTCGGCTCCGAAGTCCCGAGCCCGCTTCGCATCGGCCGGGGTATCCGCGTTGGTGCGAACCCCGAGACGACGAAACTCGTCGGCCCAGCCGAGAACCTTCTTGAAATCACCGGTGATGCCCTTGGGTTCCTCGGGCTTGAGGGTCTCGCTGTAGATGTGGCCGGTGTTGCCGTCGATCGAGATCACGTCCTTGGGTCCGAAGGTCCGGCCTCCCACGGTGAAACGACGCTTCGCGGCATCGATCCGCACTTCTCCCGCGCCCGCCACGCAGCACTTCCCCCAGCCCCGGGCGACGACCGCCGCGTGGCTGGTCATGCCGCCGGTCGAGGTGAGGATCCCGGCCGCCACGTGCATGCCGTCCACGTCTTCGGGGCTGGTCTCCTTGCGGACCAGGATGACCTTTTCACCCGCCTGGGCCCTCGCCACCGCCTCTTCGGCGGTGAAGGCGGGAGCGCCGACCGCGGCTCCCGGGGATGCCGGCAACCCGGTGGCCATCGGAGTCGTGTTCTTCGTCGCCGCTGGCGGGAAGGACGGCAGCAGGAGCTGGGTGATGTGATCGGGACTCACCCGCATCACCGCCTCCTTCCTGGTGATCAATCGTTCCCGCACCATGTCGGCCGCGATCTTGACCGCAGCCGCTCCAGTGCGCTTTCCGCTCCTGGTCTGGAGCATGTAGAGCTTGCCACGTTCGATCGTGAACTCGATGTCCTGGACGTCGCGATAGTGCTTTTCCAGCTTCGACCGGATCTTCAGGAGTTCCTTGTGGGCTCGAGCGTCCCACTTCGCCATGCGAGCCACGGGCTCCGGAGTACGAATCCCCGCCACCACGTCCTCGCCCTGGGCGTTGACCAGGAACTCCCCGTAGAACTCGTTCTTGCCGGTCGAGGGATCCCGGGTGAAGGCCACGCCGGTTCCGGAATCATCACCTGTATTCCCAAAGACCATCGCCTGCACGTTCACCGCGGTCCCGTTCAGACCCACGATGCCTTCGATGCGGCGGTAGCTCACCGCCTTGTCGCCCATCCAGCTCTTGAAGACCGCCTCGACCGCCGCCTCGAGCTGCTGGATCGGATCCTGGGGGAAGGTCCGCCCGACATGCTTCTTGTAGACGTTCTTGTACAGACGGCAGAGCTCTCGGAGCCCGGCGGAATCCACATCGGTGTCCTCGACCACCTTCAACTTCTTCTTGAGGGAGGCGAAGGCCTCCTCGAAGTGGTGGTGGTCGACATTCATGACGACGTCGCCGAACATGTTGATCAGGCGGCGGTACGCATCAAAGGCGAAACGCTCGCCTGACGCGGCGGCCATCGCCTCCACTGAATCATCGTTGAGGCCGAGATTGAGAACGGTGTCCATCATTCCAGGCATCGAGGCCGCGGCACCGGAACGAACCGAGACCAGCAGTGGATCGCGATTCGCACCGAACTTCTTGCCGGTCTCCTTCTCGAGCTTCCTGATGTTCGCCCTGATCTGATCCACGAGCTTCGCCGGAAAGCGTCTACCCTCGTCGTAGTACGAAGCGCAGGTGTCGGTGGTGATGGTGAAGCCCGGAGGCACCGGCAGCCCGATCGAGGTCATGTCCGCGAGGTTGGCCCCCTTGCCACCGAGCAGGGCTCGCTGGGAAGCGTCGCCCTCGGTGCCGGAGCCGCCGAAGAAGTACACCATCTTGCCCTTGCGGCTCCGAAGGGTCTTCTTCGTCTTCGTCCCGGTTCGACTGCTGGAGGACTTTCTGGTGGTGGCCATGATCTGGGAATTCCTTGCTCGGGCCTCGAGGGCCTCGGGGTGATGATCGCTGGAAGCGGATCTTGGGAGGAGGGCAGGAATTGTATCGGCCCCTTTCCATTCATTCCGGGAGACAACGTTCCGGGTGCGGCCGCGATAGCCTTCGAACCCCATGCCTCCTCTTCCCCCCTCATCCGGAATCGGCTCCAGCCCGCTGGATGCGGGAAGCCTGCTCGCATCCTGGCCAGCGGACATGCCTCTATCCCTGCTTGCATGGCACGGCAGATCCCCGGGAGAGTCGTCGAGGACCTTTGCCGCGACTCCAGCCTGGAGACGTGAGCTGCAGGGCCCCTACGCCCTCGGACAACTCAAAGCCATTCTCGAGGAGCACCAAAAAACCCCGGGGAAGAGCGAAAACACAGGCCCGGATCACGGACCGAGCGGTCACGGTTTCTTCGTGATGCTTTCCTACGATCTTTTTCGGCACCTGGAGCCCAACGCGATCTCCCCACATGGGGCCGTCGACGACAGAGGCTGGCCTGGTGCCATCCTCCTCCGCTGCGAGGGAGGGATCTGCATCGATCGGGATGCCGTCGTGGTTCGTGGGGATGCCGCGATGGTCCCCGCTCTGGCTCCAAGACGGCTTCCGCTGCCGAAGGTCGGCCCCATCGTGGCTGATCAAGGCGCGAGCACCTACCGGGACTCGGTCGCGGACGTCGTGAACAGGATTCGAGAAGGTGACTGTTTTCAGGTCAACCTCGCTCAAAGGTTCGGGGCGAGGTTCAAAGGCAGCATCCGAAGCGTGGGCATCGCGGCGATGGCGAATGGCCGTCCTCGCCACGGAGCCCATCTGGAATGCGGCCCCGGCCGGGTTGTGGTGTCCATGAGCCCCGAACTGTTCCTGGAGACCAAGACCACGGATCGGGGAACATCGGTTCGAACCATGCCCGTCAAGGGAACCCGCCCTTCCGACATCGACCCTTCGGAACTTCTCAACAGCGAAAAGGATGCAGCGGAACTCGCCATGATCGTGGACCTGATGAGGAACGATCTCGGCCGCGTCTGCCAAATCGGATCGGTGAAGGTCGTCGAGGGCAGGCGCATGGAGACCCATGAGACCGTCCATCATGGAGTGGCCGAGATCTCAGGAGTCCTTCGATCGGATGTCGACCTCGCCGACCTGCTCGAGGCGACACTGCCGCCCGGATCGATCACCGGAGCTCCCAAGGTGCACGCGATGCGGGTGATCGACGAGCTGGAACCGGTCCGAAGGGGGCCCTACTGCGGAGCGATCGGCTGGATCGATGATCATGGTTGGTCGACGCTCAACGTCGCAATCAGGACCATCTCCGGCACCGGCATGCAGATGGCGGGCGGGGACGAGATCGACGGACGGCTCGACTATCTGGCCGGCTGCGGGATCGTGGCCGATTCCCAGCCCGAATCGGAGTATCAGGAGAGCCTCGACAAGACGGCCGTCTTTCGACGGACGATCGACCAACTCCGAGGCTGAGATCCATCAATCGTCCTAATCAAGGTGGCTCCGCTGGTCGCGGGCCTGCTTCTGAAGCTCCTGCTTCTGATCGATGTAGTACTGGATCTGGTCTCCGACCAGTTTCTGATGGGCCGGGTTGAAACTGAAATCAAAGGCGATGCCCACGTAGGTCTTCTGGGTCGAATCGATGTGGGTGTGCACGACCTTCCCGGTCGCGTTCATCGGGACCGGCATCTCGGGATCCAACGCCAGCCTCAGCCACAGGACCCGATGCCGTCCAAGGATCCCCGAGTCTTCCGGGCCTACCTCCAGGCCCACGCCCCCCCCGCCCAGATTGGCGAGCTGAGCGGTGAATTTCGGTCCCACGGTGGGGAGCATCGATTCCTCCAGCAACGACATCCGATTGATGTCATCCCCCTTCAGCCACGACTCGTACGCGAGTTCCGTGGCACGCTCCGCGGGCAGGACGGACTTCGGATCGAGAAGGGGCCAGATCTCGACCTCCGGAAGTGTCAGCCCCTGGGTGTCCACGCGAAGCCTTCGTCGCTGCGAGCGTGCGACGCCCACCGGCATCCGCAATCGAAGGGAGAGATGGCGATGGGAATTCAACCCCTTCTCGGGTCCGAGATTCACGGTTCTGAATATCCAGCGATTCTGGCCAACCGTCAACGCTGCCACGAGTTCCGTGTCCTGTGCGATTCGGATGTCACGGCCGAGGGCCATGGGGCTCTCGACGATGATCTCGTCTTCGCGAAGTTCGAGGATCTTCACTCTCCAGACCAGATCCGGGCCGACTGCGTGGGCGTGCGGTTCGTTCACAGCCTGATCGGGATGAGCGACCGCGATCTCGATCGCACCGCCTCTTTCCGCGATCTGCTGGAGGAGACGCTTCCACTCGTGGGTTCTGCTTCTGGATGCGGGCACTCGGGCGACTCGCTTTCGTGATGGTGCTGTTCGCGTTGACGCAGCGGGCCCCGGCCTGCGGCATCTTGTCGGAGTGTTGTACGCACGTTTCCGTGCTTTCGATCGACTCTTTCGTAAAGTCGGCTCGATCTCTTCTCAAGTCGAAAAGTTCACGCCAGTATCTGGAATTGCCCCGACCCTTGGGAGTGATCCCCCGGCGGTTCGGTGGCAGACCCGTCCGATAGATCCCCGCGCGATCCTCGCCGGCTCACCCTCATCGACGTCGGTGGACGGAGAGAAGATGGCCGGGATCGTGCATTCCGCCGCTCAGTTCGGCCATGGACGCCGCATCGTCGAGTTCACGTCTCGACCAGAGCCGCAGGACCCTTTCCCCCTCTACCGGAGCCAGGGATCCCGGATCCACGTCGGATCCCATTCGAACCACGAATTCGGGATCCCCGGGAAGCCACACCATCTGGACCGATCCGGTGTCATCGACGCCGTCCGCCCATCGACCGGAAGCGATCTCGCTCCACCCCCCCTCTGCGAAATCATCGAGCACCAGGCATCCACCGGGGCGAAGGCGTGCACCGATGCTGGAGAAACTTGATCGGAGGATGCCTGGTTCCCGAACCGTCATGAGGAGGTTTCCAAGCACCAGGACCAGATCGAAGGGACCCCTGGGGAGGGACGCCTCATCGAGCAGGTCTCCCGTCGTGAAGATTGCATCTCCACCGGTGGCCGCGAGAAAATCCGCTTCCACGGTGGGATCGAGATCCATCCCGACCAGGTCGACTCGATCCGGACCCACCCCCCGGAGGAGAGGGCCGGCGATTCGACCCGTACCGCATCCGACGTCCAGGATCCGGACCCGACGATCGGGGAGCAACTCGACCAGTCCTGCGACCTGAAGCATGGTCTCCTCGAGATCGTACGGAAGCTGGTCGTGATCTTCGTGGTCGGTCATCCGATCTCCCCCTCGTGACGGGCGGCCATCTCCCGGATCTCCCTGACCTCGGCTTCCACCCTGCGTTTCACCGCGGCCTCCATGCGACGTCCCCCGAACCGTATCTCGTAGAAGAGCTCCACGAGAGGTGACGCGGCCTGGGCCAGTTCGGGCCGTCGATCACGAATCATGTCCACATGCATCCTTGGGCTTCGGTGCGAAGGCTTGGGGCATCCGGCCAGGGAGAAGGCCTCCAACAGGTCCAGGTAGAAGCCGGCATCGCGAATCACGCCGGACGGGGCCTTGCCGAGCACCAACCGAAGCCTTCGACGTCGTCGCAGCACGGTGATGATCGCGACGACTGCCACCACCAAGACCACGAACACCACCCCGAGCCAGATGTAGCCGGCGGGGCCGAGCATGAAATATCGATTGACCCGGTTCGCGGACCGCTGCAGGGATGCGATGACCGTGTCGAATCGCGTCCTGGCCACCGACGAGGCTTCCTCGGCGAGCGTCGCCTGGACGTCGCCGTCGAAGGCCACGATCCGGCTGTTCCAGAGGAAGTCGAAGCGGTCGTAGATCCAGCGAAAATCATCCGCCCAGGAGCGGCGACCAGCCTGAAGCTGCTCCAGCACCTCGGTGCTCGTCGGATCGAACTCTCTCCAGTTCAGGGCTCCGATCCGTACTTCTACCCAGGCGTGGGCGTTGGATTCCCTCACGACATAGTGATCGAGGGCGTCGTCGTACTCGACGGCCACGAATCCGGTCACGATCCTCGCTTCGACGTCCATGGACTGGCAGAGGGCGCACAGCGCGGAGGCGAAGTACTGGCAGTGTCCGAATCTCTGGTCGATCAGAAAGGAGACGATCGGATCCCGGTCCGGTCGGATGGTCACCCGACGGAGATCCAGGGTGTAGCTGAAGTCCGGCCCCCGGAGATAGTCGGTGAAGACGTCTGCGATCAGGCGTGATCTCCGCCCGACCGCTTCGGGTGAATCGGGGTCGACCTTCTCCAGCAGTTCAGGAGCGCGGGCAAGCAGGATCCGCTCGGCCTCCGCGCGGACTTCCGGAATCGGAAATCCAAGGTTCCGATCTCGAACCCAGGGCTCGGAGACGCCTGCGATGGAGAGAAGATCCACCTGGCTGGGACTGGGCAGGACCTTCAAGCGATAGGTCGAGAACCTTCCCAGTCGACCGGTGGCGGAATCCTCGATCTCGAAGCTTGCCGGATCGAACAGAAAATTCCGGGATTCATCGCAGGCGATCGCGACCGGCGCCCAGCGGGCGAAGACCCGCTCGGTCGCGAGGGATCTCATGGTGACCGTCTGCGTGTAGGCGGTTCGCGGCGGGGCCAGCGATCCAAGCCGGGAGAACTTCTCGATCGATCCGTCGGTCTCGATGTTTCGGGTGAGCCGGCGCCGACCCCGCCGGTCCTCCGACGGAACCCATTCCCGTTGAACTGGATCCCATTCGTCGAGCACCGCGCCTCTGAGCAGAAGCGGCTGCGGCCACTTGATCGGCTCGCCACGTGGATCACTCCAGCGCACCGTGAAGACCTCGCGGTTGCTCTGGTCGATCCGGTCCGGACGTCCCAGTTCGACCCGGGGTGCGAAACCGGTGCGCATGCCCAGGGCCCTGCCGGCACCACCCGAATTTCTCGGGAATATCAGGAACACCATCGACGCCGACAGGAATGCACCGAGGATGCAGACCACCGACAACACCCGAAAGTGCCTCACCGGGGCCCGACCGGTCGGGACCTCGAGGGGCGGTACCGGAGTGGTCGCGATGATCTTCTGTCGCACGGACCGGGCCGAGTCGAAACCGGTGCGGAGACGATTCAGCATGATGAGTCGAATCGTCTGCGCAGCGAAAACGATCACCAGCAACCCGAAGAGAAGCTGGAAGGAGTACAGCGCAGCCGCCACCACCGACACCACGCAGAGCACCACGACCTGCCGATCCTCCTTCGCCGTCCTGCGTTCGAAAAGGCGGAGCGTGGCCAAGAGGCAGGCCACTCTGCCGATGAGGGCCATGGTCTCCTCCGCGACCGGATCTTCCAGGAAGTCCATGAGGCTCCAGCCCGTGATCGCGAGGGCCGCGATGGTCGCGACCCAGCGAGGAAGGGTTCGACCTCTGGGTCCCTCGGAGATGTATCCGCTGGCGATCGCGGCCACCGCCAGGGGGAAACCCAGCCCGAAGGTTCCCAACGCGACCGAGTACGAGGCCAGGGCGAGAAGCACCTCCAGTCGAAGCTGTCTCGGGTAGCGAGCGAGGGGGTTCATGCCGTCACCTCCCCGCCATGGAGGACCGCACTCGTCGTTGGATCCGCCTGGGCCTCGGGTTCGGAGCGATCCTTCCTCAGGGCCTCGAGGCTGGAGGGGAGAAGATGCACCGCCCCCTCATGCCCGAGTCGCGGATCGACGCGATCGACGTGGACCACGACGAGGACGCCGGATCGAAGAGCGGGAATGGCGACCGCATCCTCGGTTCCCGCCTCGTCGAGTTCGATGCCCGCGAGCATGGTGAGTATGCGATCGAGATGCCTTCGGCCGGACTGCGGCTGGACAGCCGGGACCGCAACCCCCGCGACCCGCAGGCCCACCTCGCCCCCGGCGAGGATCACTGTCTCTGCGATCGATGCGAGCAGGGTGATCGCCGTCTCCTGGTGGTCGCGCGGGTCGACGGCATTGGAAATCCTCAATTGCGAGGCCGGTCTTCTCAGGTCGAGCAGAAGCTGCATTCTTCGTGGGGAGGGCATCGCCCTCTGGACCACGACGGGGGTGCCGTCGGCTCGCGACCGCTTCCAGGCGATCGATCGAAGGCTGTCACCCGACCGATACTCGCGTAGTCCCGCGTATTCCCCGATCGCGCCGAGATTCCGACCTGAGCGGTCGCCCTCCCCTCCGCCGCTGAACAGACGGTCGATCGCTCCGGTGGAGAGCGGCACTGTGCGGGGATGGATGAGGGTCTCCAGAGGCTGTGTGACGATGACCTTCTTGCCCAGCAGTCCGAACGGGAAACTCGAGGAGGCTGCGAAACGTTCCAGCCGCATCCGGCCTCGCCGGTCGGGAACCAGGACGGACTCCCCATGAGTGATCTCGTCGGGCCCCACGTGCATCAGCCAGGCGGGGTCGGGACTGGAGAAACGACTCCAGTCGGATGGCGATTTGCCGGGGATCTCCGAAACGCTCAGGTCGAAGAGCGGGACCATTCTCGAACCACTTCTCACCGCGTAACGGACGATCAACGGTCGACCGACCCTGCCATGGCCGGGGTCGATCCTGCGGGCCGACATTCGAAACAACGCCGCTCCGCTGACGTATCCACTGATGGCGATCAAAGACAGAAGCAGGCCGAAGACCCAGACGAGGATGTTGTTGGGACGGATGGTCGCGGCGACCCCCACCAGAAGCGTGATCGCCAGATACAGGATGCCGGCCAGATTGACCTGGTAGCGGTATCTCATGCCATCTTCCCATCGACGTCGACCCTCTGCTTCACCTGAAGATCACCGAATCCCGCGGAACCTGGCGCTCCTCCTGCTGGAGAAGTCTCTCCGCCTCGATGCCCAGGGAGTTGCGCTCGCGACCGTCACCCTTTCGAACGATGACCAGAAGTCGACGAGAGGTGGGATCGAATGGAAGACTCAACCGGGCGACTGCGCACTCCGCCCCGCGATTCAACACCCGGATGTCCCAGTCCTCCTCCAGGAATCCGACCCCGAAATCTCCGACCGAAAGCCTCACCGAGCCGTTTCCCTGGCTGTTGCTTCGTCCCACCACTCGCTTGCCAAGTGATTCCGGGTCCCTGATCAACTCGATGGCCACACCCCCGAGACCAGGCAGGTCGAGCCGCGGATCGTCCGGGCCCACGAGTTCCACCGAGCTGTAGTCGCCGCTGACGGCGCGACCCTCGAGAACGTAGCCTCCGCAGCCGACCACCAGGAACATCGTTCCAAGCAGCAGTGAGGAAAGGATCGATCTGGATCGTCTTCGAATCTTCGAATCGTCAGGACTCATCGGAAAGCTCCCTGGATGGCTGGCCGGGGCCATCTCGATCCGCGGCCGGCGACCCCTTGAACGGTAGCAGTTCGAGCACCATGGCCAGAAGCCCGACCAGCACCATCCCGAGGACCAGCACGGTCGCGATGCGAAGCATCCCCCGGGTCAGTCGCCTGCGCAGGGCGATGTTGCCGAGAAGCCTGGCGTCTCCCGGAGAGATCTCCCCGGGATCGAAATCCTCCCAGTCGATGCCGCTGGCTATTGCCGTACGGTTTAGCAACGCCCGGTCCGCATCATCGGAGGCGGCTTCGGCCACGAGGACCACCCATCCCCCGTCTCGATGATCGCGTTCTACGACCGCCGGGACGTCCTCCTCCGCCAACACGTGTCGCAGCATCTCGGCCGAACCTCGATTCGAGAATCGCTCCATGACGCGAGGGGGCCGTGCCAGGGGGTCCTCCTCCCCCGCAGGCCAGACTTCCGGATCATCTCGACTCGTGCTCAACCTCCCACTCCATCACGAGCGGATGCGAGCGGTCCCGGATGCTCGGGTCCCAGAGCAACCCCGGAACGGACCAGTCTCCACCCATCGAGTTGATCCGCGGTGAAGACGATCTCGGTTCCCTCCTCGAGACCGTCGGCGTTGGATCTCAGCAGACGCCCGCGGCCCCCTGCGTGATCCGCCTCGACGACCTGCAACCATCCGTGCTCGACCGATCCATCGGCGCTTCCGAACGGAACCCCGACCAGCAGCACCGGGGTGGAATCTCCATCCGTACCCCATGGATCCCCCATCGCGTCCACGACCTCCGACCAACGCCGCCGCGCAAGGGTCGCGGTGCGATGAGTCGATACGTCGCTTCGAAAGACGTTCACCTCCGGGGCGGCGATCCCCAGGATCGCCTCTTCGGGCCAGGTCCAGACCCGCCGAAAGGAGCCCCGAGGCTCCAGTCCGCAGATCGCGGCGCGCCGAGCGCGAAGAGGATTGGGGGTCTCCTGAGACAGGGCGACTCGATCCTCCTCCGAACCCAGACTTTCGGGATCGAGCGTCGATGCCACATCGACCCAGGGAACCATCACCACCGAGAGGCCGGGGCCCACGGGATAAGGCACTTCCGGTGGAGGAGCGCCATCCTCGATGAGAAGCCCCGCGATCGCATCGAGGAGACGGGCGCCGTCCGCCGCATGCCTCCCCGGAAGTTCGAGAAGCTCGATCTCGGGAAGACCGCACCGCAGAAGGCCGCGCGTGAACAGCCAGACCGTCCCGGCATCGAGATCCTCAGCCGAGGAAACGGCCTGGACCCGCCAGAGCACGTCTTCGGGGGCTCCGAGCTCGGCGTCCATCAGGGAACCATCGATCTCCGCCCGATCGAACCAACGCCCCGTCGTCGCATCGATGATCGCAATCGCGTCCTGATGGGCTCCCGCGATCACGGCCAGGCGTGACCATGCGGAACGAGGATCCTCACCTTCGATCAACGACTCGATCACGAGGGACCAGGCCGACCTGGAGACCTCCGGACGAAGGGCATCCGGGATCTCATCCATTCGCTTGGTCTTCTCGCAGGCGAGAAGAATCGGAAGCGGATGATCGGGAATCCGTATCACCAGCGACCAGGGGTGCTTGTCGTCCGGCGTGCTCTGGATCTCCAGAACCTCCACCGTCCCTCCCAGGTGATCGGCGATCCCCGCGAGTACCGAATCGGCTTCCGGAGACTTCGGATTCCTGAGCGGGGCCACCAGCGTGGTCGGCCACGGTTCCTCGAGTCGCCAGGTCGGATGTGTTCCCTCTTGCGACATGCTCACCCAACCACGATGTTGACGAGTTTTCCGGGAACGACGATCACCTTGCGCACCGTGCGATCGGCGATGACCTCGATGATTCGAGGATCCGAAACGGCCGCCTTCTCCAGGACCTCGTTGGCCGAACCGGTCGGAACGGTGATCCTGCTTCGCACCTTGCCCAGGATCTGCACCGGGACCTCGATGGTCTCGTCCTCCAGCATGCCGGGATCGTGGGAGGGCCAGCTCGCCAGCGCGACGTAGGCCGAACCGCCTGGTCGCCCGAGTCGCTCGTGGATCTCCTCCGCGATGTGGGGGGCGAAGGGAGCCAGGATGCGATTGAAACGATCGAGCTGGTCGGCGGTCACCCCGACTCCGGTCGCGGAGTTGACGAACTCGATCATCGCCGCGATCGCGGTGTTGAAGGCGAGGCGTTCCACGTCCTCGCCGACCTTCGCGATCGCCCGATGCAATGCCCGCTCGACCCGGTCATCGGGATCTTCGCGGAGCGAAAGTCCTCCTTCGCCCTCGTCGATCGCCAGCCGCCAGTATCGCTGGAGGAATCGGTGGACCCCGACGATGTCCCTGGTGTTCCAGGGCTTGGATGCCTCGAGCGGTCCCATCGCCATCTCGTAGAGCCGGAAGGTGTCCGCCCCGTACTCGTCGATCACGTCGTCCGGATTGACCACGTTGCGAAGAGACTTCGACATCTTGGCCACGATGCGTTCGACGGTCTCACCCGTCGCGATCTCGATCGCCGGTCCGACCTCCGACTCGCGAACTTCGTCGACCGGCACCAGTGATCCGTCCGACCGCTTGAACGCGAAGCTCGTGATCATGCCCTGATGGAAGAGCCGCCCCACGGGCTCGGGCGTCGAGACCTCGCCGAGATCGAAGAGGATCTTGTGCCAGAAGCGGGCGTAGAGAAGGTGCAGCACCGCATGCTCGGCACCCCCGACGTAGAGGTCCACGCCACCCACGTGATGCCTCGACGCATCGAAGTCGACCTCGCCGGCGACCGTCGGCCCCGCGTCGTCGCCGCGTTCCGAGAGCATCCAGTATCGCTCCGCATCGCGGGAGGCGAATCGCTCCCCGTTGCCCGGATCGCAGTACCGCAGGTAGTACCAGCAGGAACCCGCCCAGCCGGGCATCGTGTTGATCTCACGACGGACCGGCGTGTCCGGCGGAAGCACCGCGGGATCCACGCCCGCCTCGCCGGCGGTCGTCCGCACCCAGTCCACGGCCTTGCCGAGCGGCGGCGTCGGCTCGTCCGACTCGATCGGTTCGTAGTCCTCGAGATCGGGAAGGCGGACCGGCAGCGCGGCATCGGACACGGGGTGGTGGTTGCCGTCGTCGTCGAAGACCAC
>MDTG01254096.1_pt1 | contig 26049 bp, 17 predicted proteins | sample 811421 | NCBI WGS metagenome assembly MDTG01 (sample SAMN05326645, study PRJNA326480) | marine metagenome | isolation source: seawater | place: Pacific Ocean: South East | collected 2011
TAATCCGCCGCCAGGACCTAATCCGCCGCCAGGACCTAATCCGCCGCCAGGACCTAATCCGCCAGGACCTAATCCGCCGCCATGACCTAATCCGCCGCCATGACCTAATCCGCCGCCATGACCTAATCCGCCGCCAGCGCCTGATCCGGCCCAGCTTATTTGTGGAATTACTGGAGAGAAATTGTCTAAGTACTTTGAACTATCATTTAAGAAGGAACCACATTTGGATATATATATACCGTTATCACTTACTGAATTTGTAGAGTTGGAATTACGTTTAATTGAACTATTTACTACTGGAACAGCTTCGGCGTTAACAAAAAACTTTTTAGATCTTGTATGTTCGTCACCATCAGTTCTTAATTTCCACTCAACATGAAACACAAGTTGACCTAAGTTACCAGCTGATATTTCAGTCCAATTATTACATTTATATTTATTAATTAGAGGAATATAAGGATTATTACAACCATTGTTAAAAACGTGGTTAGTAGGACTCCATTGATCACCGAAAGTATTTTTACATTGATTATTTGAATTAGTAGGCTGAATAAAAGGATTACCTCTATTACAATTACCTTCAACACTATCATCAAAATTATAATTAGCAGGAGTAAGCTTTTCACCTTGAACTTGGGCTACTCTAAAATTTAATACTTTTAAGTTTTTAGTGTAATTAGAACCTGGACATAGACCCCAAAGTACAAGCCACCTTAAGGGCAAATAAGAAATAAACTCAGTCATATATATTTGTGGAGTTATTCCAAGATCCAATGATCCAGTAGGAACCTGAGAGGCAAAGACTTCTTTTCCAAATAATGAGTTTATAACCGCTAGCTTAAATAGCTTTGATGCACTAAAAATCGTCTCTAACTTAGTTCTCTCTTTGATTGAAACCCGATTTGCACTGTTAAATTCACAAACATTCATAAAGTGGAAATTTTCATTTAAGTATAATTTCCCAAGCGCCAAAGTCTTTGACCTTATTGTGGAGAAGTTATCTTTATTTAATTCGAGAGTAGAATCTAAAACATAATTTTTTAAATTAATTCCAAACTTATAATTAGGGCCACACTTATCTGGTGAGTTAGCTGTTCCTATTCGCCCTGGGCAATAAGAACCTAAGGTTCGGGTGCAAGACTTTGGGTTCATTAACATCTGCTGTACCTGTGAGAGAAACTGCGCCTCATCGACCTTTGCTTCAAGTCTATTAGTTATCTGCTGAGTATTTTTTTGAATTTGCGCAACATATAATGACAATCCAGAAAGCAAAGCAAAAACTATGAGAACCTCAACTAAACTAAACCCTTTTTTATTTATATTAAAAATTCTCATAACTTCTTCTTTCACAAATTAGTGTTGTATATGTGCTGGGATTTCCTCAAAGGTATCATGAGGAACAGCTTTATTTGGGTTTGTTCTTGGGTCTACAAATTCTCTAACTGGATTATTAAAGTCTAGAGTGAAGCCATCAATTGCCATAGTCGGTAAAGTTGTTAATGAATTAACGACAACTGGGTTCAATCCATTAAGTAATGCGGGATCTCTTAGAAGTGCATTTGCTTCTTTAGGTCTCGAAATTATTGCGGTTGCCGCGTCGTTTTCTAAATCGAACTCACGGTCTGCTGTTTTGACTGGTTTCTTATAGGGCTCGTTAGCACAACCATCGTATATATTTTCCGCAAAACTATCAGCAAAGATCCCGCACTTTCCGATTTTAATAGATTCCGTATCAGCACCGGTTTCTTGAAGTAATGGGAATGCATTAACAGTAAAGGTATGATCACGATGGACACCACCCATTCTGTTAGGAAGATAATATTTAACCAATATGTTAACCAGTGTTGGCCTTATTTTATTTATGTCAACAATCTCTCCGTCTGCGTTTCTTGCCATTTTAACACTCAAATGACTCATCGTTGGAAACTCACCATCAAGTTCACTGTATGGATTGTTGCATCTAAATGAGTCCTCTACTTCTTTGTATTCACTGTAATATTGACCACGTGTAATTCTATTTACGTCATCTATAAAATTTCTCATACTCCCTTTGGCCCTAACAATAAACTTATACCCACGGTTCATTTCATCAACACTTTCTTGATAATGTTGAATGGGGTCTCTTGATTCCATTGAGATTCTTATGTCTTTAATTATGACATCATCATTAAATGCTCTTACGCACTCTTCCGTCTCCATAACCTCATCTTCTTTTTGTTGATCTTTTTTACTTCCTCTTTTATTGAAGATACTCTCATTAAAGTCTTTCATTTTTCCTGAATTGCTTTTTTTACGTAGAGATTTGGCCTTACTGAAACGATTCCTGCTTATTGCATCCCTAATAAATTGTGGTATTTCCCCTTTAGATGGGCGAACGAAACGCTCTGATGCATTGGCCGTGCCTGATGTTATTTTATCTTTATCAAATTTTTCAACGACTTGCTTAGTGCTAGATTTAGATCCTTTAAAGGAGGTTGGTGCCTCTGCGGCATTAACGTTACCCAGAATTGCGTTAGCAATGAGCCTTGCCCCAAGAGCAAACTTACCTGAAAGAGTTTCTACATCGTCTTTAAAAATCATAGATACTTTGTCCATTGATTTACAGCTATTAGCGATACTCATGTATTTATTAACCCAGATACGCTCGATGGCAGCACTATTTTCCACTGTATACAATTCGGGTACTTTAGTTTTTCTAAAATCATTTAAACCATTGGACTTACCTCTAGAGCCTTTATTACCAAAAGAAAAAAGCCCCTGACTTTTTTGTTTTTTAGCTGGTTCAAATACTGTCTTTCTTTTGCTTTGTTGATAATAAATTGAAGCATCCTTTACCGGTATTTTTTTATCTCTAAGATCAACCCCATTATCTACCCAGTTTTTTCCAAGGGCCTTACAAGCAGTAGGGTTAATAACATCAGCCTCTAATGTCTCACAATAATCACCAAAAGTTTTTGTGCATGTAACTGGGTTTACAATAGAATTTCTCATGGCCATCAAAAATTCAGCCTCCGCCATTGATGCTTTGAGGTTGTTAAGGTTTCTAGTAATGCCCGCTTGCATCTGCGCCATATACCCAACTCCGGCCAACATAATTGACGTAGTTATCATCAGCTCTAATAATGAAAAACCTTTTTTGCTTTTAAGTGGTTTCATACTTACTTCCCTTTTGAGATATTATTTAAATTAAACCCTAAATCTTTTCGTACAAAATATGCTTCTAATTGATTGTTTTTTCGAAAATTAATAAGACGAAAAAACTGGACATTATAAACATTCATTATTTTGTATTAAGATAATTAACTTAGATTTATCGGTTGATTTGCTTAATAAATTTATCCTTTGAATAAACCGATCCCAACTGGCCAAACTTTATATATTTAGTGGCATAAACCATTAAAAATACGTCATCACTTTGGCAAATCTTTTGCCTCTTTTTTTTTATTGTTGAGGCGCAAAATTTTATGAAAAAATTTTTAATAACTTTATTTTTACCATTTTGTTGTTATGGATTTGATTTAAATCTTAGTATGTCTGGTTTTGATTTTTTCTTTCCCCAAAGCGAAAAAACTAGTTTTGAATGTGGCCCTGAATTAATTTCAGAAGAGAACCTGCGTTCTAATTATTGTAAAAACCCTTATAAAACCCTTTGCCAAAATAACCCATACAACACAAAGGTTTCAAAAGAGAGTTTATATAAACGATCTTTAGATTATCACTTTAAAGAAAATCAGGAGCTTCTTGAAAGACTTGGTATTTTTGAGTTAAGCGAAACTAATTTAAATAAAATTGAAGATCTTATTTCTCAGTGTCATCAAACGACCAACGAGACTAATCAAATATGTGAGTTCGAAAATATTCTAAAGAATGTGGATATTCAAAACATCTATAGTGTATCTAAAGATGAGAAAAAGGAGTTCTCTGATGTTTTAAAAAAACAACTAAATGATGTTTATATTCATTTTATAAACGAGGAAGCATTTAAATATACTCCTATAATAAAATCTGTCAGTGAAGTCGCTAAGCAATCTCTTATAGATACGATCAAGAAAGATATTCAAGAATTAGAAATCCACTCATTTGAGCTGGGAAAAAACCAGGAAATTATTAATGAGTTTGTTAAAAAGTTAAAAGATACTCATACGTTATTTTCGATCGCGCCTGAGGCTCTTAAAGGACTAAGCGATGATGAGCACGATGCCGCGATAGATGTATACGATAGCACATGTGGCAAGAGTGGTGATAATGATAATGCAGCAGCCTACAACGTAGGTAAGAAGTCCTTCATTTTAATTTGCCCAATGGAGTATTTGGATGAATTAAAAAAGAATCCACATAATATAACCAATGAGTTATTTTCAAAAGTATCTTCAACAATTATCCATGAATTATCTCACCACTTTACCGCCAGTGTTAATTTAAAAAATTCAATTCCTAAAGCAAATATAAAATCTCTACTATATTGCATGAGTGAAAAGTATAATGGTTCGGAAGGAATACACCAAACACCAGAGGACTATATAGATGAAGTTATGGCAGATTACTGGGCAAATAGAACCTTAGCGAAGATATTTAAAACAGCTCAATTCAAAGGTACCTCTGTTGGTGAAAAAATTAAGTTTCTGCAATTAGCTGTATCTGGATTGTGTGGCACTGATGACGACGGAGATCACCCTAGCGGAAGGTTTCGTATTTCCCAAATGCTTTACAGACATAAAGAAATTTTTAATGAATTAAAATGTTTTCAAGACGCCACCATAGTTGTGACAAGCTGTACATTAAATGGGCCAAAAATTTTAAATTTAGGGTTTTAATTTATTCGTAAAAAAACCAATCCATTATTTAATAAATAACCAATTCTTTTATTATCTTTCGTAAAAACAACTCGATTAATTACCTTAACCTGATCTTTTAAAAAAGGAACTTGTCCAATTAAGGCGACCGGAGCAATAAACTCTCCCGTTTCATTAGAGTTTCCTAAAACAGCAGGACTTGTTGTGATAACACCCATCAAGTGATCACCAGTTGTATATTTTCGTACGAGGCCATTATTTATATTTAAACCGACAATATCACCTGGAGACATTTCATGTTCACTTCGAAAGTATTCCGCGTAATCACCACCATCGGTAGAAACAGTTGCGCTATTGATGGTAACATCGTCAGTGAAATTTGTTTTACCCGTAAGGACTATACTTACATCGTCTTCGCCAGTACCGCTAATACTAATACCAGCATCTCCAGCAGAGAGATTTACTTCTTTCATCTGCTCTACTTTAAACTCTGAAATTTCACTATCCCCACTAAACGTAAAATTTTTATGTTCTCCTGTCTCTGCGACAATACCATTTGTTATCTTAAATTTTCTATGGATAGAGACTTCTTCTTTTGAAAACTTCATTAGGTCATCACTTGTATTAAAATTTATATCAAGTGAGTCACTACTTACTTGTTGTATTACAAAATTATGATTATTCACACCATCGTCAAACTTTATATAGGAATGTGTTTTATGGGCAGGGTCACTAGAATCAATTACGACAGGGCCTTTGTGACTAAGTTTTCCATAATAATTATCATCATCATTATCTAAAATTAGAATTTGGTTTTCTCTATGCCCTGTATTAACAGCGATGTTTCCCGTGTTGAAAATGGATGTATCTTTTCCAACCATCCCTGCACCAAGGCTTAATTTCTGCACACCAATGGAGCTACTGCCTTCAGGTGAGGTTTTATGCGGCTTCCAACTACCTTCGGAAAAATATAAATAAGATCCTTCTTGAGTACCTGAGTCAGTGATTTTAGAGTACCCAACAGCACCATCGGCAAGGTCTTCTTCCAAAATACTACCGTTTGCAATATGAAGGGACTTTATACTCCCCGCATTTAATTGAACATCAATGGGAATGATTGATTGCCCATAAGCAGAGTCCACCACTAAACTGACAACTTCATTTAAAACTAAATCAATCGTTCCTTTTGCCACTGCCCAAACCTCGTCTTCAGATTTTTTTGACATTACTAAGGATTTATTTTGAATCTTAAGTGAAGTAATTCTATCAAGTCTCTCTCCACTAAGAACGATTGCTCCTGCCTGAAACTTTACTCCTGTTACTTTTGGACGACGAAGAATAGTATTTTGACTTCCATCATTTAAAACTAATGGGTCTTCAAAAAAGTTTTTCGCCGCTTCCTGACAAGAGGAAAGAAACAAAAGAAAAAATAAAATCTGTTTAATCACTGCTTTCATTTAATCCATTTTATCCAGTAATAGATTTTTTTTACTAAGGTATTTAAAATCCACAACTTAAAACCTGTAGAATTCAACACCCACTGCTCTTTTTATCGGCAATGTTTATAATCACTTGAAAAATATATTTGATTTACTCATTTGAACGTTTTTTTTAAAAAAAAGGCCATCTCAACTAAGATGGCCTTAAATTAATTTTGTGTTAAATCTCAATTACAATTGAGAACCATATGAGTTCGTTCCACATGTGCCTAAACTTGGTTGAATTGTAAAACTAGCCCCTACAGGATAATTTCCTTCAATGAGATAGATGTTACCATTTAATGTCATCACATCCCAATCATAACCTGTATTTGTTAATGAATTAGCATCCACAGAGCTAACCTCATTCGTACCTGAGCCGATTTTACGAATATTTTCTATGGGGTAACCGTAAGAATCAATGCAGGAATATAAAGTGGCATGTGCTAGCTCTGCGCAAACAACATCACCCAGACTTGTGATATCAGAGGGGTCATTAGTGACAGGAGGTATTGAAGATTCCCTATATAGATATCTAGGAGTATTGTAATTATATACTGTATGGGCACAAGCAAGCTCAACTGAATTAGGAACGCTAGTATTATTATAAGCGACCCCATAATTACCATCGGGTGTTGTATAGACCCAAGAGACTGGAATACTATTTCCATCAGCGTTTTCTATATTCCACTCTTCAGCTGCTGGAGTGTTACCATTTGAGTATTTAAGTGGTGAGCTAGAAATCCACACCATTCCATTTTGATTCTCTAATTCGTAATCACTAGTGTCAGATGTACCAGCTTGAGTGTTTATACAAAGCCCGGAAGTATAATTACTTGAAGGACTATTACAAAAGCCACCACTTGCTGAAACATCATACTTAATTTTAGAGAAAGTTGGATCAGAAACAATAGTATTAGCATCTGAAAGAATTGAAGCTAAATTATTTACACCACCCGTGACTGTGTATTGGATATCCGTTAGTACCGTCCACGCACAAACACCATCTGGAGTATAGCCAGTTCCGATTGCTAAATTATCAAATCCACTAATGTCCAAAACAGGCGCAAAGACGAATGTATAATAATCATTAAAAACGGATTTCGGACCTCCTGAAATTTCTTGCTTTACAAGAAGTTGGTCAGCACTAACAACTCCCCATAAAGTGACGTCCTCACCACCAATTAAATCAGATAAACTAGATGGGTAAGCTTGTCCGCTTAAATTGTGAGAAATGTCATTCGCAGTCTCGAAGTCATATGTAACAAAACCGCTGTTCAAATATGAATCAACCCCTGTGGATAACTCAATCTGACTTCCGCCACCGGTGATAGATACAACCTCCGCAGAGCTAGGAGCACTGGAGGGGCAACTTGTGTTACCGTCAGTATAGATTGCCATCGCGTACATTGTTCCGCCTGCTCCAGAGGGCTTCGTTGCAGGAGCATAAATCCCTGTGCTTATTTCGTCTTGTAACTTTATGGTGAAGTGTTGACTAGAATAAAGGTAGGCACCTCCATTAGGTTTCCATGTATGCCCTGCACCAGTACACAATGATTCGGTATACAGGTGCCCTTTATAAAGAAAATTAGAGTCTCTACAGAATTGAGAGCTTGTATATCCTGTTTGTAAAGTAAGTACCGGAGAATGAAGCAATGATGAACTTGGAGGTGGGGGAGCCACAGAGCCTCCTCCTCCTCCACATCCTTGATAAGAGGTGAGCTCACAAATACTTCTCGTCCCTAATATGTTTACCGAAGTATTAGGGTTAGGTGCGGGCACGTCAACTATACCAAGATAAGTATTAGTCGCACCAACAAATATCTCGTCGAAATACCCATTAATGTCACCAGCAGTAAAAGCATTAGCACTTGGGGAAGAATGATTAAAACCCATACTCCAAACAGGTCCAGAAAATTCAGCCTGCTTCCCCCCTGATCCGTTAGAAACCTCACCTGATGCTTGAGCAATATCAAAGGAGGTCGTTTCAATATCTGCACTTATGGCCTGCGCAGTAAGGTTGTTTCGGTCTATATCCACACCGAAAAAATCAGAAAGAGCTTCATTACATTCTTGACTCAGTGGAAGACCAACGATTCTAGGGTCACAGTTTAGACTTATGTCATATTCCGCCCCGTGACGGGGACTAAAACCAGTAAGTCCTGGAGTTACGTATGCTTCAAACCAGTGAACAGTTTCCATTGGGAACCCAGAGTTTGTAGGTGTCTCCCAAATAACTGCCTTAGGGGTACTAATATCAATCAACTGCCCCGTAGATTTATTTCTTAATCTTACTAATTGGCTTACTTTGAGCGGAGTGTTTTGAATACCGTGCCCCCCGAAAGTTATACCACGTACATTTTCAGTACAAGGTGCCACACCCTGGGTAGTATTAATCATTGTGTCACTACCGCAGTTATTAAAATATTCATCGTTAGAACTATAGATTTCATCGCCTAGGTTAATTTGTTTTGCGCCAAATTCATCATGGAGAATATAAACACCGCCAGGATTCAGATCATCAGGACGGAGCTCAAGTGCGAGGTTATCTACAGCTCCTAGAGCTACAGGTTTAAAAATGATTGTCACTGCATCAGGCGCTCCTCCGATAGCATTTACAGTATAAATGATATCGTATTGAAAACCCAGGTCGTTAACATCATCGTCAGCGAATTCAGGACGGTCCTCGAAGACAACTTGACCTGTTTGGTATTGTTCAACGGCATGAGCAGAAAAAGATATACTAAAAAGAATTAATAAAATTATTTTCATAAACGAACCTCAATGTTGTGAACACCATTACTATCTGTGACTGTCAGGCTGTAAGATTTTGCGGCAAAGTATTCGAAACTATTTTTTCCACCTAACTCATCAACGCCAAAAGATATTGATCCTTTTCCTTCGGCGCTGACTGAAATATGAGTCGCCGAGGGGTATCTGTCTAAAACTTTTGAAATGTCGATTTGTTTCATGATGAAGGCATCGAAAATCATCCCACCGCTTGAGTTTGTCGAAGAGCTACCACTGCGAGGTGATTGATTCGACTGAGATTTATCACCTAAATCAATACATCCGCTAATCGCAAATAGTAGCGAGATTATAGTTAACTGTTTATTTATGGAAGTCATATAAAACCCTTCATCAGCGATAAATCGCGAGTTAACAAATTTCGAAGAACATACTTCTTTAAATGCTATTGATATCATACAGTTCTTATCAGCTACCATGTAAGCACATAATATCATTGGATTTTATAGTTAATTTACCAATTGTTAAAAACAAATTTGTACCTGGTGAAGGAGACAGTTTTTCAAAGAGTTAATAGTTTTAAAGAAGAAGCCGAAAACAAAAATAATTTAAAGTGCCAATTTTTTTTACCAAATAAAAATACATTATAGCGCTTTAATTTTTTAATTATTTCAAATAAACCAGTTATAAATAACCTTGGCCCTAAAAAAAAACCACCTCAAAAAGAGGTGGTTTCTATAATGTTGTTTTGTTAGTTTAAATTAATTGTTAAAGGCAAACATTGTTACCGTAATCACAATTTAAGCTCACACAATCGGTGCCGGTCATACAAGGTGCACCAATCCCACCTGTCGAGCACTCAACGCCATTGGTACAAATTGGATATTGAGGAGAACAACCTGGGTCTACTGTAGGATACATATAATTAGGAGTGCAAACCACTACTGATTGTGTATGCAGTTGAGGAGCATTCGCACATATTCCTGGTGTACCAGCGGTAAAATCACAGAAGCCTGATTGACACTGCTCCCCGTCATTACATGCATCACCAACTGCTAAGTTACCAGCAACTGCACCACCAGAGTCTCCAATTTCACCACAATCGAAAAAGTTACAACTAAGACGTAGCAGCCGAACCTGAGAGTGCCCAGCACCAATTGGATTACCCAGTTCGCTAAAGTATTGATGTACAAGGTGCATAGTTCCTACGTTTTTAGGGTCCCATTCAGGTCCTTGGAAAGTTGGACTTGCTATTGTTCCACCGTTTATTTGATCTATGGCAAAATCAGGGCTAGATATATTTGGGTCATTCATCAGGTTATTATTCCCAGCGACGAACGCTTGACTAATACCATCAGCACCGGACTTATTTCTAAACCAGTCACTCAATGCTTGATAACATTGAGTGGAGCTCACTGCTACAAGTGGAACTCTGGGATCACAATCATCTAAATCTATATTAGCATTTCCAGTTAAACCTTCTTGACCTTGACCTTGTAGGTATGCCTCAAACCAATGTTTCCTTTCTAGGGACCATCCAGTATCGATGGATTTAAGGATAGTGTTAGTTGCCCCATTGGATCCAATTCTAGTACTTTCGTTTTTGTTTCTCAAATCCAAAAACTGATTGAGGTCAAATTGGCTGTTTGTCTCTGAGGTGGTGCCTGCACAATTAGAAGAGTTAGAGCATTCTATTGCTCCAGGACCGAAATTTCCATTACCCCATTTAAGGCCGGAGTCTATAATAGTGAGGACTCTTGGATTACCATCACACTCTTTAACATTCGTTAGTGTGTTTATAAGAATAGTTTTATCGCAATCGACAAACATCTCTTCTGAATTTCTGTAAATGACAAATTCATCACCACTGTCCGGGATCCCGTCAAACCCAACTTCGAGATCTATTACCCTGTCTTTAGTATGAAGATAATAATCTCCGTTGATCGGTGTCCAAACATGGCCTGCGTTCATACAGGGAGTACCTAAAGTGTAAAATGGATCTGAGCAGACACCATCATATCTAGACACATCTAACCGAATCTCAATCTTGTCCTTTGCACCATATGCGAGTGGATTAATCATAACCACAAGCTCTGGTATTTTATCCTCACCATCTGTTTGAAATATCGCCTTTAATCCGACTACAGAATCATTGGAATCATCATCACCATCAGACCTATCTTCGACTTCATATTGTCCGGAAATAAAATAGTCCGCGGCAAAGGTAGGTAAACTTAAACATATAAGTAATAAAAATAGCGTTTTATAAATGTTCATTATAGCCTCCCCTCTACCTTTGAACCGTCGCTTAGTAAAACTGTGTAATTGTAATATCCTTTAACTCCAGCTCCACCGATTAAAAACTTTTTCTTTTGACGAGCTTCTTCCGCACTCACACTAACACCTGCGATACCCTCACTTTCGACAATGATTCTTGTCAGAGTCGGGTGCGCTTCAACAAGAGCACTTAAATCAATTATATTTGATTCATTGAAGTTGAGTGCAACACGTTCAAATGGCTTGTCTTTTGAGGAACTAGAGCTAGATGCTTCTTTGCCTATGTCAATACACCCCACCAGAGAGAGTGGTAAAACGCACAAGCAGAATTTAATTAATTTTTTCAACATAAAACTATCCTTGATACCCTTTCATTAAATTGAACCAAACATTGATTAAACTATGTGCCCGTATGCCTACAAAATACTAAGCAGTTGAAAGTATTTGTTTTTTAAAACTCCCTTTGGAAATTAATAAATCCTAATCTTATCTAAAAAGAAAATATTGATGATGAATGATTTTATATATTTGTGATGAACAACAAATTTTATTTTTTATAAAACCTGGTTAACATTTGTTTAAAATGCCATTAATTTTTGCCAAATAATTTTTATTTAAAACTTGTATCCAAGGCTAAGTTTCAAATTAGCAATATTAGTTGTTTGCAAAGTTCCATCATCAAACGATTCTTGCATGGATACTCCCTCTGCGATGATCTCAAACATAAAAGTATGTTCACTCGTTACTTTTGTTTCAAGACCCAATCGCATTACAGGAATGCTGACAGCGTAACCTGTACTAATAGCATCGCTTACTTGAGTTAAACTTGGCCCTATACCAATGCCTAGTCCTGCATAAAAATGAGAAATAGATGTTTTAAAAAATGGAAAATGATAGAGGAACTCACCTGTTAGGAAAATTCTAGTTGAGGGTATTTGAAGTCTTGGCTCGCTCTCAAGAACTGCAACTTCAAGGTCCCCTCTTAAGCCCCAGCCCCAATCTATACGTCGGTCAAAATGATGATAGTTGGTCAACTCGAATTGGGTGCCCGCTCTTAGTTCAACTCTATTACTAGAAATATCACTTACGCTCTCATAAACTCCAAGACTACCATTTCCCCTAGCAACCCAAAAAGGTTTTGGAATGTAGTTTCTTCTCTTAATTTCGGACTGAAGTCTTTTTTTAAGACTAGGTATTTGGTCAAACAATGATTCTGTAGAGTTATTAAAAACAACAAACTCTCCCTTTTCAAAAGGGATTACCGCCCCAAAATCATCAATTTCCCAAAGGGAATTGTAGCGACCAGCCTCTTTCGCCGTCATTAGAAGAGAAACCTTATCAGTGGAAAATAAAGCTTTCATTCCAGTTCTTATTTGTTGGGCTCGACCAAGTCTGACAATCATTGTTTTTTTTGAGCTACTTATAGTTTGAATGACGATGAGGCGTTCTTTTCCCAGGGTTTTTGTTTGATAAAAAACTTCTTCGAGTCGCTCCATTTCATTTAAATCGTTTAAGTCTCCCTTTGGGTCTGAAAATAAATTTCCCTCATCATCATAAGAATGAAGGCTGATACTGAAAAAAAATAAAATGGAAACAAACACCTTACGGGCCATAACTTATTTTATCTAATGATTAGCATTTAGATGAGTCTTTGGTAATTAGTGCCTCGTTATTTAAAGATTGCGCTACCAATACGCACATAATTGCTTCCTGCCTTTAGTGCAAGTTCAAAATCCGAACTCATCCCCATGGAAACTTTTAATTTTTTATTAAAACTAGTTTCTAATTTCATACAGACCTGTTTTAAATCACAAAAAGACTGATATAGTTCATCTGTTGAGCTATCTAACTTTCCCATTCCCATTAAACCCGCAAATATCAAACACTCATTGTTTATCATATTTATAAGTTCTATTAATGAAGAGTAGCTTTCCACCCCTCCCTTTTGAGATTCTTTGGAACTATTTACTTGAAAATAAACTCTAAGCGGAGACGACAAATTTTTATTAAATATTTCTAAATGTTTCTTTTCATACAGGGAATGCACAGCATAGAGATTTTTTACATTTAAGAGATTTTTGATTTTATTTGATTGAAGATTTCCAATCATATGCCATCGAATATCTGGACAGGTATCACACAACTCTTTTGATTTATTTATTAAATCTGGAACCCTGTTTTCGCCAAAATCTCTTTGTCCACATTCGTAGGCGATTCGAATTTCATTACTTGTCACATACTTACTTACTGCTATTAACCCGCAAGTAACTGGGAGCATATTCTTTATTTGATCAAGATTGTTTTTAATTTTTAATTTCAAGGACATTAACGCCCACTTTATTTAAGAATTTTCATTATCCGATTCGGTAGAAACGACCACATCGCTTTTTTTGTCACCGTTTTTTTTCTTTAAGGTGACGGTTGCTTGTATATTAAAATCATAATTTTCAAGCGCATTAGACACTAACTTTGTTAAATCAAGCTTAGTTAAATATTCCCGAAACTCTTTTCTTACTCCGTCACTAAACTCTTTTTTCGCCCCTTTTGCATTTTGAACTAGGCCGGAAACAATGTCTTTTGGAAGTGGTAAATCACCAAGGATATTTTTCACGGCGTCTTCAGTCATAAAAGCCGCTCCGACCCCGATGCTTACAACCTTTTTAATTACATCTGCAATACCGGACTCTTTGTCTTTTTTTCTTCCGTTGTTATCTTCTTCCATGAAAACTCCTTAATGAGTTTATTATAACAAAATTCGAATTTTTCTTTTAACTAATACCTTGGTTTCCTATCAAAATGATGGTCTGCCTCAATATGTCTAATTGTTCCAGAGCTACTTCTCATGACCATTGATGAGGTCCTCGCGCCCCATGGTGTGAAACGAACCCCTTGAAGAAATTTTCCCGTAGTTACACCAGTTGCCGCAAACATAACATTTCCAGAGGCCAGCTCATTAGTTTGGTAAATTTTATTTGGATCAGTAATGCCCATTTTTTCCATTCGATCAATTTCACTTTGGTTTCTAGGTCTAAGTCTGCCTTGAATTTCACCACCAATACATCTTAAAGCAGCCGCAGCGATAACACCTTCTGGAGCTCCACCTGTACCAAAAAGAATATCTATACCCGTGTCCGGCATTGCACAAGAAATTGCCGCAGCAACATCCCCATCTCCGATGAGGTGAATTCTAGCACCTGCTTTTCGAACCTGCTCAATGATCTCCTCATGCCTAGGGCGATTAAGAATTACTGCAGTTAAATCTTGGATACGACATTTTCTTGCTTCAGCAAGTCTTCCTAAATTCTCCCCCGGGGTTTCTCTTAAATCTACACTGCCTTTACCCTTAGGCCCCACCGCTATTTTTTCCATGTAGGTATCTGGTGCATTTAAAAATTGCCCTTCCTCCGCAATGGCCATAACTGAGATTGAGTTAGGAAGGCCTAGAGCACAAACTGTTGTTCCCTCAAGAGGATCCAGGGCAATATCAAGTTTAGGTCCGTTACCTGAGCCAACTTTTTCGCCAATATATAGCATTGGAGCTTCATCCCTTTCACCCTCGCCAATAACAACGGTCCCTTCAAATTCAATACTGTCTAGAATTGCTCTCATTGCATCAACAGCAGCTTGGTCTGCAGCTTTTTCATCACCACGCCCCATTAATCGAGCGGAGGCAATCGCGGCCATTTCTGTTACACGTACAAATTCGAGAGCAAAGTTTCTATCCATTGGAGTCTCCAAAATATTTATCTTTCTGTGGAGTATATCTAGATAGAATTAGATTTTAAAGAAAGAAAAGTTAAATTTTAATGACCTAGTTTTCTTTGCAAAAATTGAAGAACATTATCTGGAATTAGCTCACTGGGAAGACCCGTAATTAAATCCCTAGCAAGTTGTAAGGACTCAAGATCTACCTGCTCATCCATATCGAATAGAATTTCTTCTTTGGGGGATAAAGGAGACTCAATATTTCTATTTTCAACAAGCAGTCCTGTCTTAAGTCCTTCACCATCGATCCATTCAATAAGTTTATCTAATATTAAAAGTTGGATTCGTGAAAACTCACCATCCCTGTGTTGCCAAAAAAATATCTCTCCCGGCCCATCCGACTTTAACCAATATTTTAAGTCTGTCGGGGTCTCAACAGAAAAATCATCTCGATTAATAAGTCGCATTCTTTTAGAGATTTGTCCTATTCTTAAAAACCTTTTAAGCTCCGCTGCAAGTCCATTTGTGCAATCAAATTCAAGACCGAAAACAGTCCCCGTTGGTTCCGCTTTAACCCAACGAACCTTTCCCTTTAACTCAAGTTGGTCACCACCCCACTTAAGCAGACCTTTGTAAGTCTCACCAATATTAAGTCGCTCGATCTCTCCGGCACATCCTATTTGCATTCCGGTATAACTGATATCTTTGACTAAAAGAGCATGGCCAGATATCACCTCACACTTCCACGCCATTGTTTTTAGTGGAAAACGGGGCACAACTCTTTTTTCTCTAACGCGATCATTTTTGATAAGACTAAGGGACATAAAAACCTCTAGAATTCTTGTTTCAATTTAATATTTTAAGGATAAATTCTCTTCTGTGGCAGAGGGAAATTTTGATTGGTCTCGAATTTACATAAAATATTCAGGATGTTAGCTTTTAGAGTAACAAAGGAAACTCAATTGACTGACGAAAATACTCAAAATAATACTACCCAAAACTTGAGCGGACAGGAAATGGAGTGGGATATTGATAATCTTCCTAACAGGCTAACAATATTTCGTTTAATTTTAGTTCCGTTAGTCGTCACTGCACTGATGTTTAATTTGGACTTTTTAGATATAGACCAAGAACTCAGAAGCACTTTTGGCTGGACGGCCGCTTGGATATTTGTTGCCGCAAGTATTACAGACTTTTTTGATGGATATATCGCTAGGAAAAGAAAAATTGTCACTGTTTTTGGAAGCTTTCTTGACCCAATTGCAGACAAGTTTTTAGTAGTGAGTAGTATTCTTATGCTGCAAGCATTAGATAGAATTCCAGTTCTTCTTGTTATTGTTCTTGTTCTAAGAGAATTTTATATTACATCACTTAGACTTCTTGCAGGTGATAGAGGCTTTAAAATTCCTGTTGGCCAAATGGGAAAATGGAAAACAGCAGCCCAAATGGTTGGCATACCGATGTTGATGGCAAATGAGCCAGGTCTTGGTATCCCCTTTCCAATAATCGGCACCGTTGCAATTTACATATCTGTCATTATTAGTGTCTATTCTGCAACAGACTATTCTCTCACGTTATTAAAAAAAATCAGAGAGCACCGAAAAGAAAAAAAACAGTAGAAAGTTATGTCTAAAGAAAAAATTCTTATTAATGTTTCAGGACCTGATAAACCAGGAATTACCCACCAATTATTATCCGTCATCGATAAAGCAAACTGTCAGGTATGTGACTTAGGGCAGTCGGTTACTCATGGGCTTCTCAGTTTAAGTATATTTATTGAACTTGGTATTGAGGATAAAGAGTATCCAGTAATAAAAGATCTTTTATTTAGTGCAAAGAAGTTAGGAATGGAACTCGATTTTAAAATCTATGACAAAAACGATTCATTACCCAAGCAAAGTACTGAGAGATTCATTTTAAATTGTGTATCCACTCAAACAATACCCACCGGTTTTATCAAAGAAATATCCGGCACTTTATCGAGAAACAATGTAAATATTTTGCGTTTGGATACAACAAACCCTCTAAAGTTTAGCTCGTTGGAAATTATAACAACAATACCACCAAAACTATCAGTCGATGATCTTAAGGCAGAGCTATTAGAAATAAGTAATAAGTTCTCCGTTGATGCCGCTTTTTTAAAAGACAATATATGGAGAAGAAATAAAAGATTGATTGTTTTTGATATGGACTCAACTTTAATTCAAAGTGAAGTAATTGATGAGATGGCCAAAGACCATGGCGTCGAGGATAGGGTGAGTGAAATCACTGAGTCGGCGATGAATGGAGAACTTGATTTTAATGAGTCTCTTATAAGAAGAGTATCCATGCTTGAAGGGCTAGAGGAAAAGAAGCTATCTGAAATACTCGATCGACTGGAGTACACAAAAGGAGCGAAAGAGTTTATTTCCGCAGTAAAAAAACTTGGTTACAAAGTGGCCCTTATCTCGGGTGGATTCACCTTCTTTGCTAACGCTCTAAAAGAAAAGCTTGGGCTTGATTATGCGTTTGCTAACGAACTTGAAATTAAAGATGGCAAACTCACGGGAAAAGTTACAGGTACAATAATAAATGCAGAACAAAAAGCAACTTTACTTAAACTAATCACACAACAAGAAAAACTTCAAATCGAGCAAGTGGTTGCCATTGGTGATGGAGCAAATGATTTACCAATGCTCTCGACAGCTGGACTGGGTATTGCTTATCACGCCAAAGATATCGTCAGAAAAAAAGCAGGGCACCATATGAGTCATGGGCCGATGACGACGATTCTTCACTTCCTTGGAGTTGACGACCCTAATTTTTTATAACTACTCTACACTCTCAAAAAGATTCTTAGATTCGCTATCGAGGTATTTTTTCCCTCTAGTAGGGAGTTTACCTGTGTCAATCCCCACCTCATTTAACCGAGGAAGCGCCTCGCGCATATATGCTTTGGATATAATAGAAAACAGAGTATCTTTTCCAAGAGTCACATATTGGTTTTTATCTTTTTTTACGTTTTTTATCATCTTCGCAAAATTATTTTTCTTTTTAGGTTTTTTTCGTTTTTTAACGCCGAATTTTTTATTTTTTGATTTTTTAAATATTCTTGTATTCTTTGCCTTTATTTTTTTTATATTACTCTCTTTTTTGACCTGTTTCTTTTTTGAAATAGAGGCAACTTTACTACTATTTTGATTACTAGAGACACTTGATAATATATTGGATTCCAGAGTTTTCAACGTATGAGTTTTTTGTCTTTCTCTAGAAGCGAAATCATCTGCAGAGGAACCGTCACCAGTCTCCGTCGCTTGATGAATATTATTTCTTTTTACTTTTGCCTCACGCAATTTTTTAAAAACGGCTTTTACTTTATCATTGAAATCAGAAGTCACTCGCTGAGCACTAGCGATACGATCTGACAAACTTGAGGTTGTTGTCGTGTCCCCTACAGTTCCCACGTCTACACTATTTATAGTATTTGATTTTGTTTTAAGCTTACCTCTAACTTTCAACATTTGTTTAAATTTTTTCTTACCCTCTTTACCAAGTTCCGAATTTTCTGGTGAAAAATTCTCGAATACAGCTGAAGCAGTGGGTGCTTGTAGGTTTGGGTTTACCGTAGGGTTCTGTGAATTACCGGCGACATCCATAGAAAACTGACAAGACTCTTCTGACTCTCCTGGTACATATGGAGATTGTGAACTTGTTATTTGGTCCAGAAGTGCCGCTTCATTAACTTTTGGCCCATTTAATTCAAGAGATTTGGTAGTTAAATGATCTAAAATTGTTTTACCTTGGGCATCTTCTTTTTTAAAAATTTTATTTTCAATACAGGCGGCCCTATTGGCGTAAACATTGGCAAAAGCAGAGTGATACTTTAGTAAAAACCCTGCATTTCTTATTAACGCATTCATTGCATTAATAGCATTTCCAGTATCTCTCCAGTAGTAAGTTAGGCCATTTTTTGGATCATATAATCTATGCCCTTCATGCATTTTTAAAAAGAAGTTCATTGCCTCAGTCATCGCAAGCTCATTGGCTTTGCGGTCTTTGCCTTCTCTAAATACCTCTCTATCAATTACTCCATTATTACCAATAGGGTTGAAATCTATGCCATTTCCAAATTTGGCGCCCACATTTTTTAGTTCTTCTCCTATTGCACTGGATAGGTATTGCTTAACTAGTTGTCTTCTGGCTTGTACTTTTTTTGCTTTTTCTAACGCCGGGCCGCTTAATCCCGAATTCCCCATTTGATTATTATTTCCAGGGTTATTGTTAATAAAATCTTTAAGAGATATATTAAGATTAGGGTTATTTTTTCTATATAAAAAAACCAGTTCTTCATCAGTAACTACATCTTCTATATTCGAAATATTTTTACCGCATAGTTTGTAAGGTGCACCCTTGGTACCAAATTGACTAATATCTTTATTAATGCCACCTATCGCTGGAAAATAGGACGGAGCCTTCTTATAATTTTCATACCCTTCAAACATCAAATTTTTGAATTCTTCTGTTGATAGATTATCCGCGGTTTTATTTTGAACAGCAGGTGCGGGCGAATCACATGAGCCAGCTATAATTAAAGGAATTAAACATATAATTAAAATTCTCATGAATGACCTCCAAGATTTTCCTCAGAGGAATTAAGATAAGATTGGTCATTACTATCCACTTCAATTGGATGAATTCCATCAATAATATAATACTCTGGTTGTCCATTTTCATCTTCAATGGTCATTATTTCATTAACACACATCGCATTATAAAAAGTTGCATACTTATCATTATCATAATTTTCAGGGATGCATTGGCCTCCACAAATTGTATGGTCACCCTTTCCTTTACATTTACAATTTTTCCCGTAACTTGGGCCAATTCTGTTACAGTTGTTAAGTTTATCATCTTCAATGAGGATCTTTTTCATCTTGGTTAATGTGGCGGGGTTATTATTTGGAAGCAAAGAGCTTCTAATGACGGCTTCTTTTGATAACTTCAGTTTATTTAATCTACCAGTGGAGGTGTTTTCATCAAATAAGGCATTAATCCCATTAATTTCACTGGCCGTTTTTGTTTTTAAATTATTTTGATTAAAATACGCTCTGTTTTTTATATGGCTTTTTGGTATAAAACCAAGAAGCATTGCATACAACTGCGCCTTTCTTAACTCAAGCGAGGCTTTTTCAAGTTCATTTTCAATCATTAATCGATCATGCGCTAAGCTTGTCGCGTCACCTGCACTTTTACTAGTTTTCATTTTTTCTTCAAGAACAGTCTGTTGAAGCTTTCTTTTGGCCATGTAGTATTGATCGTCTTGTTCAATTTCACGTCTGAGCTCTCCAAATACTTTCATTACCTTAGGCCCTTCTTGGTAACCTAAAAAATATGGATCTGAGAGGGATTTAGAATTCGCCTCGCCCCACATCCATTCCATTGCATTAAAAAGTCTTGTCAGCATTCTATACCGTTGATGAACAAATTCATGCCCTTCAAAATAACTCCCACCTTCGTCTTTGCAGTCTTGTTCATTTATTCCTGCTTTTAATTCAATCCCACCGACAAAGTTATTTCGTTGAAAAATACAAAATTCATCAGCAACTGTTTCAATGATCTGGGTACCATTTTGTTTGTATCCAGTTTCAACGAGATCAACCGCACAACTATCTGGGTCTACAGTCGCAGAAATATCTCCAACAAACTCTAATGGAAAACTTGGATAAGAGCAGAAAAACCCATCACTATCTCCCTCTAAATTCTTTAATTCAAACTTCACCAAGTTTTCATATTCTGTGGGTGATATAATATTTTGATCTTCATCACGTTTTTCTCTTGGAGCATTTGCACAAAAGCCTTTTGCTGGTACCTCATAGAATTCCAGTCCCTGATTATACTGACATGCTGATACTGGGGAACAAAATTTATGGACTCCATTATAAACGAGATTCATGGAAGCACCTGTTTCAGATTTGATATGATTTATATCATTCACAGAAAATTGAAATGATGTGCATTGCCCAGAGGCGCAATTCATATGATGCGTGCATCGATTTTCATCATCGAAAAAATTAGCGACGAAGTCAGTAGGTGAAACATTAGACGAATTACCTGTGTTTGCTGTTTGTGGAAGATTTAGAGGATTTAAGCAACTGTCCTCATAGAGACAGTACTCTCCAAAGTTAGTGCCATCTACACCAGGGGTATTGTTATAGAATTTTGACATTTGTCCATTCAAGGAACTGCTATTATAGCTACTTGCATTAAAAGGATTCGACCCCCCCGGTGAGATTATGGAATAAAGACTAAATTTTTTTTGACATTCATTGTATCTATTAAGTCTCTCGCCATACCAATCCTCGTCTGAATCGTCCGGATCTGGACGAGGGTATTTTTGTTCACATCTTTTTAAAATACTCAAGTGAGAATTCGACTGACATGGCCTGAAAAAATAGCATCGGTTATTCACCGTTCCATCCGCCATCCCAAAGATTGAAGGATGTTCAATATCAAGAGGCGTACACGATAATTTATAGGAAATACCACCTAAAGAAGCAGTATCGTTTTTATCACAAGCGTTGTACGTGTAAGTAGAAGTCCCTCCGGAACTTGTTACCTCATTTAATGTCGGAGCATTGGAAGGCTTATTTTCTAAAAATTCATACATTTCATTATATTGAAGGGCAAGATTACAAGTTTGGTTTATATTTCTATCTTGAAGATTAAACCCTCTGCTGATTTCAATTGCAGAAAGTCCTGAGTATGCGCCACTCATACCTAAAAATTTTTTAAGGTATAACCTTGAAGTTTTTTGATTAGTGCCATGCGTTTGTTTGTTGTAATCTTTATTAACGTAAAGATCCTTATAATAAAAATTATCTACTGGGTTAATTGTTTCGACACCACTTGAGTTTACATTTGAACTAAACTTAGGAGAAATGTAAGCTCCGCTGGCGAAAAGTAAAGAAGGACACAAAACAAAATAAATTACAATATAACTTTTCATAATATCTATCCTAATCTTTCTTAGTCATTTATTTTAATAATTTGGTAAGTCATTATTAATTTTAAAAGCCTAATCGAGGCTAAAACAAGGCAGTAAATACTTTTCATTTACTTACCCTTCCTGTTTTTTAAAGAAGGAATATTTTTCTTCTTATATTTTCTTTTGCGAACAAGGCGTTTAAGTCCTTCTCTCATGTAGGTTTTAGAAATTTTCTTCCAAAGATTATCATCCTCCTTCGCTTTGTATTTATCTAGGTTTTTTTCCATTGCTCTTACTAACTCAGGGTCTACTCCAGAATCATTCCCCGAGGTAGTTACATCTTCGAATCCCTCTTCATCATCTTCATCATCGTCAAAATCAATATCATCACCACCTGAACCACTACCATCATTTTGAGCCTGAAGTGCTTGTAAAAGTTCATATGCTTCCGCCTCTTCATCGCTCATTTCGGACTTGTTACTTGGACTTGAATCAGTAAATGGAACTGGGGTCAAAGCAGAGGTCATTTCCCCAAAACTTGCCTGAGGCCCAAGAATAGTTTTTAAACTTGGAGTTTTTGCAAACTTATTAAAGGCTTCTTTTAAATTTAAATTGTTAATTTTCTTTTGGTCTTCTTTACTTAATTTAACTAATTTCTTTTTTCCTTTATTTCTTGATTTTGCGCTACTGTTACCAGTCTCAGATTTGGCATTTTTACTGTCCCCAACTAGAGATGCACCAGTACCACTATTAGTACCAGGGGTTTGGCCTGTTGTTGTTCCACCATTTTCAGTTACATTTGATTTATTAACATTCCCAGCGTTAAAGGCATCCGAATCATATTGGCCAGTTTCTTTATTACCAACACCTTCCCCTAAACCGTTATTTACAATTTCAAAATTACCAAAACCAGAAGAATCTAGATCAGACGAAGAGTTATTACTTGGATTATTAGGATTATTAGAGTCAGGTCCCGGGCAACCCTCAGGGTGGGACGTAGAGTTATCACCAAGTAATTTAAGAAAGTCTGGATTCCCAATACCTGCGCCGGCATTTCCCATAGAATTGTTGGAGTTCATTGCATCGGTCAAATCCACTACCCTCCCGGAGAGGCACTCTTTTATTGCGGCATTGGCTTCAACATTTTTCGCGTAAAAGTTTTTAAGCCACAAGGCGGCATTATAAAGCTTTATAGCGCCATCATATTCCCTGTGGTTTTTTCTATCTCGAAAAAATCTATAGGTTTCTTTTCGTTTACTATATGAATGCCAGTGAAAACCAACAAAAAAATCCGTTAAAATATTAGAAACTATATCGTGATATATTTTTCTTTTTTCATCAAAGGACTTTTTCCTCCAATCTTTTCTAAAGTCAATTTTATTTTTAATATCCTCTGATTTTGTATTTTGAAGATGGTGAATATAACCCTCCTCAAAAGTAACAATCGCGGGAACTCTTTTTCTGTAGGGCCCTTGGCATTCTCCATTGACACCTACAAGTTCATCGGCCCATGACGACCAGTCTCTTTTAATATTAAGTCTTAATTGTCCAAGACTAATTGGTGAAATATCTTTACCTATTTCTTGGTTAGTGGCACCGGCATAAGCTTTTGCTGCAAGGCTTAATTTTTTAAAATAATCAATAAACTGTTGAGGTAAATTGGGTTCTTGACTAGGGTGATTCATCGAGCTCCTAATTGATTTAGGATAAATCCCATCAAGAACACCACCTTTTCCTTGTGTTCCATGAAAAGGTCCATAAAGATCATCTATGCGCCAACCTTCTTTTACACAGTCACCATCAGTCAGGGATTTACGATTTTGGCCGCCACCACCCCAAAAACACTTGGCCGGTTTATCATCATTTCTGTAACAAACGTTATTTTTTGATTTCCATATTTTTCTACCAAAACCACACTTCCAATCATAACCTTGAGCTAGACTGTATTGACCTTCGTGCCGGTCTTTGTCAGAAGGTCCATAATGACCTACATTTGAATTTAGACCTTTTATTAATTTTGCAAAAGTTTTTTTAAAGACATAATTATCCACTTCTTCATAATCGCTACTATCAATATCAACGCTTTTTATTCTTTTTTGCTCCCTCTGATGCTCAAAAGGTATCGCCTCTTGCCCAGAAATTTTATTAAATAGATCTGATCTCTGTGTGTCGATTTCCTCAAGGGCTTCATATAACTTAGATATAGCGGTTAAAGCAGAAATACCAGAAGCTCCCCCCTCTGTTTGAGAAGACTGAGAAAATTCACTTCTTATACTATCAACCTCCGCGTAGAAGGAATCCTCGATATCGCTATTTTTTTCAAAAAATAGCTTCATCGTGTCTCTAGCATTTTTATAGTGTCCAAAGGTATGGTTTGTACCCTCAGAATCTGCTTGTCCCCAGAGCCACTGTAAACCTTCAAAAAGTCTTGTGTAGTAAAGGTAAGGTAATTTGACACCAATTTTTTCACTCCACATACCGCCAAAGCAAAATTTTATATCTATTTGTCTATTTCGTACCCCATCCACATAACAAACATCCTCTTCTTGTGTCTCATTATCTGATTCACTGTAACCATCATTGTCTGCCTGATCATAACTGGAGACTCCATCTTGAGAATCTTGAGGTACCTCTTCAGTTTTTATTGAATAAGTTTTTTCACAATCCGATTGGCTATCATTCCATTGTTCCGCACCAAGGCAAAAGTGGTCCATCCCCGCCTCATATTTCAATGGAATGGAACAACTTTGTTCATTTCTACGATCTAATTCAAACTCTGGAGGCCTGGTAACTTTTAGCCCTATAGATTGGCAAGTTCCTCCTGAATTTACAAGTCCAGGGCAGCAATGTGACATAACACTATCTTTAAGTTTCTTGTTTTCCTTGGTACATTTAGGGATACATCTGGCCATGGGCAAGCATACCCCCGAACCTTTTTTTATTTTGCCCATTAATGATTCAAAGTTGAAAGCGGCAGGGTCTTCTTTAAATTTGGTTACAATTTTGTTTGAAAAACGTTGGCAATAACCAGACCCACATTGAAAATCATGGTTACATGTTTGAGCTCCATCAAAAGGCTTTGAAGCGGGGGATTTACATTCAGTAACATAGAGACATTTATTAGGGTATTTATGGCATCTAAAGTCACGCTCCTCACCATCTTCATTTTGTTTTTGTTTACAAAAATCTTTTATATTACCATCAGAGTTACCGTTACAATCAGCAAGTTTATAGCATTTATTTATTGGTAAATGATATTCATGAGAATATTTAGCTGGAATACTTGAATTTTTGGTGCGAGTGTAACTTTGATTACCATAAACAATTGGTTCAGATAAATCCATGAGGCTATCAATACTTGTGCAGCGGTAATGTTTCTCACAAGGACATATACCTAAAGTTTCACAAGCTGATTTTCCATTATCATTATTTTTTGCATGACCTACAAGATAACCACGGTCGTTATAGTCTCTGACCATTCTCTCCGCATACCGTGCTGAGGAGCCCCCCTTAAAACCAAGGGCCTTTAATTTATTTCTAGACAAATCTCCTGTCCCTATTTGTCCTTCATTTTTTTCCCAATTTTTAGTGAAGTTTTGAAATCTTTTTAAATACCATCTAAGGTTTTTATCGTGTTCCTCCCTAGTTTTTAATTTATTAGTATCATTGTCTTTGTATTCAAAGAACATCCCTTCCATGTTATAAAAAAGATTACATCGTCCACCTTGTTTTTGCTTGGACCGAAGAGTTACCGAACTCGCGTAATCTTTATCAAACCACATATAGGGGATAAATTTTAATTTCTCTTTATCAATGTCTGGGTTTCTCCACACATGCCTTTCACGTAAATTCCAACCAAAAACATAGTTTTTATTTTTGTTTTTTTGATAACCGTTTCTTATTTGATCTTTATTTTTTTTATTGTCGTTCGATAAAAAATCCCACCATAAATTTGGGCCAGAAGGTTTTATACAGTAACCTGACATTAAGGTATCTGTATTTGCATCAACACAACCAGAGTAAAGCTTAATTGGTGTGAAAGAAACAAAAAGAATAAAAAGATAGAAATATTTAAGCACTAGGA
>MDTG01159625.1_pt1 | contig 26042 bp, 25 predicted proteins | sample 811421 | NCBI WGS metagenome assembly MDTG01 (sample SAMN05326645, study PRJNA326480) | marine metagenome | isolation source: seawater | place: Pacific Ocean: South East | collected 2011
ACAGGTATATGTGGAGCAGCCGAAACATTACTCATAGATGCAGATGTTGCCCCTAAGCTTTTACCTGAGATCTGTAAAGTATTGATAAATGCCGGTTGTGAAATTCGTGCTGACGAAACTGCCAAGCTGATTATTCCTGAAGCAGTTCTTGCAAATGAAAGTGACTGGTATACAGAATATCTTGATGCAATTATCTCTATTAGGGTTGTTGATAATATCGATGGTGCGATTTCCCATATTGCTAAATATAGTTCCGGCCATACTGAGAGCATTATTGCAAGTGATCAAGAAGCAGCTGAGCATTTTTTACATTCAGTTGATAGCGCTATTGTTATGCATAATACTTCAACACAATTTGCAGATGGCGGTGAGTTTGGCATGGGTGCCGAAATTGGAATAGCAACTGGTCGTGTTCACACTAGAGGTCCGGTTGGCGCCGAACAATTAACCAGCTATAAATATGTTGTTAGAGGATCCGGCCAAACAAGACCGTAGAATCTATTCTATAAATTTTGTTAAAAATTCAAGGGTCTTTTATTGTGATATTTTTTCAAGTATTTGAGAGGGTGTATCTGTGTCACGATAGTAACCATGACGTCCATCCATTTTAATGAAAACAGAGTCTCGTTCCTCTTCAGTTTCATACCAATGTAATTTTTCCCAATTTTCTCCAATAATATTTTTTAATGGATCAGTAGTTGGTAAAATTACTCGAATTCCAAATTTTTTTTTCTTATTATTCAATGATTCACTAATTAAGTTATGTTTATGACAAAGATTCATGGCTTTTAATGCGCTGTTTTTAAGTTCAATTTAGTATAACTAATAATTTTTAACTTGTAGTAATTTCTTTTAAAAAAATTTAAAAAAATTTATTTCTTATATTCTAACTAGAATTTTCTAAATAATTTAAATAAATGTGTTAAACATTCTGGCAGTAAAGAGTAGATATAAATTGCTACCCCTACATTTAATATTGCTATGCAAAGAAATAGCTCTGGAATTGAAAAATTAATTTTTAGTAAGATAATGCAAAAAATAACTGCAATAACCATAAATAGAGAATTCAAAATATTATTTGCTGCAATTACACGTGATAAATATTTTCGATGAGTTCTTCTTTGGACTAACGCATAAAGAGGCACAGTATTTAGACCTCCACATGCTCCTAACATTACTAAATCAAATAATATGCGCCAATTATTAAAATAACTAATAAAAGCACTTACGGATTCAACTGCATTGTTTGCTGCCTGTGGTTGTGCAAAATAAAGATCAGCAGAAAAAATACTCATTCCTATTGATGCGATTGGCACAAGGCCTAATTCAATTTTACTATTTAATAATTTTTCACATAAGAGTGACCCAAATCCAACACCGACTGCGAATGCAATTAATAAAATTGTGACAGTAGATTCATTACCATTGATAATAACTGCCGCATAAGCTGGCACTTGTATAGTTATAGCTGTTGCGACAAACCAAAACCATGAAATACAAAGCATGGAAATAAATACACTATGATCTTCACGAGAGAATCTCATGATATTCCAAGTTTCTTTCCAGATGTTTAAATTAATTCTAATACTTGGATCTGAAGCCTCTGTAATTGGTATTTTCCAACTAAAAAGGTATCCAGTACAGGAAATCCCAATGAGAATAATAGCTAAAAAGATTTGATGATTTGAGTTTAGATCGATTGATTCGACACCTATTATCAAACCAAAGATTATTGCAATATAAGTTCCTGATGAAATAAGCGCATTGCCCCCAACTAATTCATTTGTTGACAATTTTTGAGGAATATATGCATATTTTACGGGACCAAAAAGTGTTGATTGACAACCCATTAGGAATAACACGATTAGCATCAGGTAATATTTTTGACTAATAAGTGCTAGGGCAGCAAGTGACATTAAAAAAATTTCCAGCAATTTTATATGTTTCATGAGCATAGATTTTTCATATTTATCAGCTAATTGCCCAGCAGTCGCTGAAAATAAGAAGAATGGCAGAATAAACAAAAAAGCAGCAATATTTGCAAGTAAAGTAAAGTCAATTCCAAGAATAGATATATTCTGAAAAGTGATTAACGTAACAAATCCATTACGAAAGACATTATCATTTAGTGCACCTAAAAATTGGGTAGAAAAATAGGGAAAAAATCGACGCTGTTTAAGTAATGAGAATTGACTATTTTTTAACATTACTTAATCCTAATAAGGGGAAAGTGATTTTTAAAAAGATCGTTATTCATTAAGTTTTAAATTAGATAATGTTTTATCATAGTAATGAAATTTTTTTTCTTGTAACAAGTTGGTAATTTTTTATTCTTATTTTTTAGCTTATAAGTATCTTTGATTACCTGGAAATATCAATACTATGGCAAAAATGGAGATTAAGGTACTTTTTGATCTAAAAAATTCATTGGGCGAGGGACCCCAATGGGATGTTAAAAATCAACGCCTTTATTGGATAGATAGCTTTGATAAAAAGATTTATAGAAGCACTGCTGATGGGGGAGAGCTAAAATATTGGGAATTGCCGGAAATAGTAGGATCGTTTTGCCTAACAAAAAAAGGTAATGCTTTGTTAGCAGGCCAATCTGGGCTCTTAGAATTTGATTTTGATGATGCATATTCTAAACATATCTTTGCTCCTAAAAATATGAAAGAAAGACTAAGATTTAACGATGGTAAAGTTGATCGAAATGGAAATTTTTTCTTTGGTGCCATGGATGTTCAGGAAAAAAAAGAAATTGGAGCTATTTATAGATGTGATGAAGAAAGACATATCAAGGAATTAGATACTGGCTTTGTTGTTTTCAATGGCCCTTGCTGGTCGCCTGACGGCACAACCTTTTATGCATCAGATTCAGGAGCAGGAAAAATTTGGCGTTATGACCACAATCCTTTGACTGGGATGATTAAGAAAAAAACCTTAATAAAGTCAACTACTACACCTCTAAGTGGTAGTTTTGATGGTTGCACAATAGATGTGGAGGGATGTTTGTGGAGCGCTAGAATTTTCGGCGGCAAGATTGATCGAATTTCACCAGATGGTAGTTTAATTCAAAGCATAAAGATGCCTATTATGAATCCTACAAGTGTGGCTTTTGGAGGCTCTAATCTAGATATTTTATATGTCACATCAATGGGAAAAATTTTTTCAACAAATCATCCAAAAGATAATAATTATAGCGGCGCTTTATTTGCTATTACCGGCCTTGGAATTCGAGGAATAGAGGAAAAAAGACATAATTCTTAATTAAAGCAATTTCAATAATTTACAAATCTTTATTTTTTTTGGCGGATAAGATAAGCCTCTAAAATATCATTTATTTGTTGTTTATCCATATTTTCAGCTATGGCTTGTAATTCTTCTATCAAATTGGGAATTTCAAAGATCCATTTTGGAAAAACTGTACGTTCTTTAATTAATTCATTTATAAATATTGATAAGTTATCTTTCGAAATTTTTTGGATTTTTATGGAATTTTTTAAAAAAGGATCTGTAATTTCATTTTGATTATTATCTTTACTTAACTTAAATATATGATAAAGCCAAGCACTGAGCGCAATTGTTAAACCATCATATGTTAACCCAGCTTTATATGCATCATATAAAGGATCAAGTAATCTGTGCCTTATTTTCTGAGATCCATCCGTTGCAATCTGTGCAGTTTGATGCCTAATAGCAGGATTTACTAAGCGATTAACCGTTTCATTGATATAATCATCTAATTTAATACTAGTTGATTTTGGAAGATTAGGTAAAATTTCTCTTTCAATTAAAGATTTTCCAAATTCACGAAAAGTTTCATTACTAAAAACATCTGACATGTATGTAAAATTTGAAAGATGACCCAAATGAGCAAGAGCTGTTTGCATTCCATTTACAACTCTCATTTTGATTAATTCATAATCATGCACATTTGTTTTGATAAGCGCACCAGAGGCAGACCAATCAGGTAAATTTGCGCGCTTGTCTTGTTCGATTACCCACATACGATAAGGCTCTCCTACAACAAAAGCAGCATCTTTGATATTTGCCATAGATTGAAATTCAAAAATATCTTTTTTTCTTATGGCAGGCACAATTCTATCTACCATTGTATTTAAAAAGATTACATCATTGTTGATTCGTTGTAATAAGTCGGGGCACACTTGTTGTGCCAATTTAGATACACAATTTCTTAAGGTATTTCCATTACCTGGGACATTATCACAGCTAATGAAGATTGGAGGCTCCTGGTTAGATCTAAAGGAAATTTGAATAGTTTCAAGAACGAAACCAGGTACGGATAGAGGAAATCTAGGGTGCATAACATCATGAGTAATATCAGGATGGCTTTCTTGCAGTAGACCGGTAGAGGGGGCATGACAATAGCCTTTTTCTGTAACAGTCATTGAAATAACTTTTATGCTTGGTGCAGTTGCTATTTCTATTGCTTTCCTTATGGTTTGACGACGTATCTTTTCATTGGAATGTATTACACTTACTCCTGCTAATAGTCCTCCTATTAGTCTTGATTGATGCTCATCTTTATATCGAAGCTGTCGACAATATAGCCCTTCCTGTGGAGATAATATTGCACCAATATCTGGTTCTCTAAGATTAATGCCAATAACACCCCAAGCACCACTTTGATGCTCTAATGTATCTTCATGAAAATCCATAAGATGTGTGCGATGAAATGCACCACAACCAAGATGTACTATACCTGGAGATAAAATTTTGCGATCATATTTTGGAAGCTGAACATATTCAGGCAAGTGAGTAATATTTTTAAAATTTAAACTTCGCACATCATTCCTGGGTAATCATGTTTAATTGTATTTATATCTTAAGGTATTAAATTAACTACATTGCACCTAATATTTTTTGCTCTAAATCAATTATCGTACCAGTCTGCATCCCTGACATATCACCTAACAAATACACTGCTAAATTAGCAACTTCAGAAACATCTAAAAGACGCCCTAAAGGTAATTGTGATGCAATTTCTTTAACCCAGTTTTCACCCTTACCTAGTTTGTTTGCTTGCATATCTTTTTCAGCTGGTGTTGCCGCCCATCCCATTGCAATAGCATTAACACGAATATGATCCTGAATATGAGCATTTGCAGCATTCTTCGTTAGAGTGCTGATGGCCGCTTTTGATCCCGCATACATTGCAAGCTCCGGTAAACCGCAATAAGTATGCATGGATGAAATGTTCACAATCGAGCCCGGCTTATTTTTTTCAAGAGCTTGAAGAATAAATGCTTGCATTAAAAAAAATGGTGAACGAGTATTAACTGCAAAAAGTTGATCCCAGTCTTCAATCTTACCATCAATAAATGAACCTCTAGTTGTTATACCAGCTGCATTTACCAAACCATCCAACCCATCAACTTCCTGATTAACAAAATCAAAAATTAATTTCGTAGATTTTTCATTAGATAGATCGGCACTTAGAAATGATACCTTCGTATTGTCTGTTGATAACTTATTAATTGCTATTTGCCCTTTTGCTTTATCTCTACCGATGAGAATTAAATGTCTAGCTTTAAGGGCACAACATGCTTCAGCTATTGCAAAACCTACACCCTGAGAACCTCCGGTGATTAATATACATTTATTTTTTAATGAAAGATCAGTCATTATTTTTTATACCTCACAGCTATATAATCTTTTTATTGAATAGCAATTTAGTAATCTTTATTAATTGTATGTAGATATAAATCTCTTTGAGGGAATGGAATAGATATTTTATTTTTGTTAAGCGTTTTATAGATTGAACAATTTAGCTCATGAGTTATACGTCCACGATTAACTGGTTGCTCAATCCAACCCAAAAGCTCAAAATTTAAGCTTGAGTCTCCAAATGATCTAAATCTTACTCTTGGTTCTGGAGACTCTAATATTTCTGGATTTTTAGTGGCCACTGATTTTAAAACTTTAATCACCTCATCCAAGTTACTTCCATAAGCAATGCCAACACTAGCCCTTATACGATGTTGAGTTTTAGGGCCACCAGCCTCATTGATAATTTTGCTATTGCCAATAATGCCATTTGGAATAGTAATTTCAATATCATCTCTTGTTAAAATTCTTGTGCTCCTAAGGCCTATGTCTGTTACTAAACCACGTTCACCTGTTTCTAAAATTATAAAATCACCTGCTTTATATGGAGCATCAATTATTATAGAAACACCTGCAAACAAATTTGATAATGTGTCTTTTGCAGCAAAACTTAGAGCTAAACCAACAATTCCAGCTGATGCTAGCCAGGCGGTGACATTGATATTCCAAGCAAGAAAGAAAAAATAAATTGCTAGAGCAGCAATGACGATCTTTATTGCATTATGCAGGAGCGATAGCATTCCTGTTTGAACAATCTTTTGATTTGAAGTTTTTGAAAAAAAATTAACGACTAGATCAGTAAAGCCCAAGAGGGTGCCATACCATACAAAAATCGTTAATGTTTTTAGAACGCCTACTGTAATAAAAGTTGTGAGAATGGGTAAATTAAGTTTGTGAGTACCAAGGGTAAGACCCAAAAAGATAAACGATAAAAAGATTGGTCTATGAATAATACTTATAAGTTGGTCGTCAAAATCGCTTAATGAGCGGCGCGCAAACCTTCCGATAATGTTTGAAATAATCCAGTCTGCAATTTTCCCAATAAATATAAAAGTTATAGCTATAATTATTGCTTGAAGATATCGGTTAGGCCCAATAATTTCAGCTAATTGTTGGATTTGGCTGATTAGCTCATTAAAAGTCATATTTATTATCAGGGTATATTTTATTTAATTATTATTAGGTATCCCAAATATTTGTACATCTTGATTTTCATTAGTTTCAAGATTTGTACTCTCGACATTCATACCTGGTTGAGTAGGTAGTTGACTTGTCTGTGCTGAGAGAATTTGAACAAATGTATTTGCAATATTTGGAACGATATTAGGTGAGCTCACAAAGATTCGCTCTGGAGTCATATCTGGCGAATTATAGAATGCCACATTAGCTTTTCTGTCCATTGTTACATTACTTCCTTCAAGGGAAACTCCAGCAAAAAGTCCACGACTCCTGGAGTAAGAAAAAACTTCAGATTTAAACTCAATGTCTGTTAGGGCTCCAGTATGTCGTCCTATTGGTCCAGCAGCTATAGAGGCATCTGCACCTAAAGTGATGCTTCCATTTTCAATACCTTCAACGCCTTTACGAGTTTTAAAGACTAAAATGATATCAGTAGACTGAGCACCTACTTGCCAACCAATACTTCCACCTGTAAGAGTAATAAATGCAGGATTACTCCAAGAGTTGTCATTTTGACGAATAACAATTATTCCTTTTCCTCGTCTTGCGCCAATTCCAAAAGCAGCTTTAACAACATCCGGAATAACTGCAACTGCATAAGCACGGGAGAGAAGATTTTGCGTTGCTGCTTTTTCTGGAATTCTAAGCAATTGATCAAGAATATCAGCAGCATCCCCAATACGTTTTTCTTCCGGACTTGCAGCTTGTAGATTGCTGTTAATTAGAAGTGTAAAAAACACTAACACTGTAAAAATAATTTTATTTTTCATAATGATTTCGTTATTTTTTTTAACCAATTCCCAATAATACGCCAGCATAGCGTTTCTAGCACTATAAAATGTACGTTAATTAACTCAAAAAAGAGTTAAAATACTACAATTTTTGATTATTTTTTTTATTTGGGGGTAATTTCTTACTTAAGTCCGTTACAATTATAATGATATTTTTTTGGAAAAATTATGCCACTTGATTACGACAAACTCATGGCAACTGAAGATGTGGACCTGCCACTAAGTTATGATGATTCTAAGGCTATTCTTTATGCATTGAGCGTAGGAATGGGTGTAAATCCTGTTGATTTAAAAGAATTACCATACGTTTATGAGCAGGGAGAAATATTTAAGATTGTACCAACATTTGCTACCGTCTTAGTGCCTGATATGTTCCCTCCAGGTCTTGGGTGGGATTTTAGTCAGGTATTACACTCAGAGCAACGCATGCAATTGCATAAACCACTGCCAAAAAAGGCTGATCTTTTGATTAATAAGAAAGTTTCCGATGTATTTGATTGGGGACCGAGAAAGGGTGCGCTGTTCCTGTTCGAAGCAGAAGGTAGAATTGCGACTGATAACACTCTACTTTTTACACTTGGTTGTACTGTTATTGCTAGGGGTGATGGCGGTTTTGGTGGGCCAAATGGAAAAGGACCAAGACCACATCGCGCTCCAAAACGTGATCCAGATTTTACTTGTGACTTATCAACGCGTGAAGATCAGGCTTTATTATTTCGATTAACTGGCGATCGAAACCCTTTACATGCAGACCCATCAAAAGCTAACCAAGCAGGGTTTGATAAACCGATTTTACATGGCATGTGTAGTTATGGGGTTGCATGCCGCGCAATTTTGAAAACAATATGTGATTATGATTACAAATTAATTAAGTGTTTCGACGCTCGATTTACATCGCCAGTGGTGCCAGGGGACATTATTACAACTGAAATTTGGCAAGATGGAAATATCATATCATTTCGTTGTAGTGTCAAAGAGCGCAATACAGTAGTTCTTCGTAATGGCAGATGTATTCTTGCATCCTAAATTACTTTACATATTAATTTTTTTATATAAAAAATCTGTTGGGGGAAGTTGATATGAAATTGGCATTTATAGGGCTTGGAGTAATGGGGTACCCAATGGCAAGTTACCTAGCAAAAAATCATGATGTAACAGTATTCAACAGAACCACATCTAAAGCTGAAGATTGGTGTAAAAAAAATGAAGGACGCTTTGTTTTAACACCTGCTGCTGCAGCTGAAAATGCTGAAATTGTATTTTCTTGCGTTGGTAATGATGATGATGTTCGTGAAATTTTATTTGGTAGTAATGGCGTTATTAGTAAAATTAAGAAGAATTCTGTTATTGTTGATCACACCACAGCCTCTGCGACTATAGCCCGTGAAGTGTCAAATACTGCGATATCTAAGAATGTAGATTTTCTTGATGCCCCAGTCTCTGGAGGCCAGGCAGGCGCAGAAAATGGTGAGCTTTCCGTTATGGTGGGTGGAGATGTTGCAACATTTAATCGAGTTGCACCTATCATGAAAGCTTATTCAAAAGTCATCACGCATATTGGTCCAGTAGGTTCAGGGCAGCTAGCAAAGATGGTTAATCAAATCTGTTTAACTGGAGTAGTTCAGGGATTAGCCGAAGGATTACATTTTGCCGAGAAAGCAGGATTAAATCGTGCTGTTGTAGCTAAGGCAATTTCTGGAGGGGCTGCTGGATCATGGCAAATGACAAATCGCTGGGAGACAATGACTAAAAATGAATTTGATTTTGGCTTCGCTGTTGATTTGATGCGAAAAGATTTATCAATTGCAATTGAAGAAGCAAAAAAAAATGGTGCTAACCTTGAATTAACTCAAATAGTTGATAAATTTTATAAAGAGGTACAAAGTCTGGGTGGTAATCGTTGGGATACATCAGCCCTGATTGCCCGACTAAAATAAATTTTTTTTAATTACAGGGGTGGCCCCAAGGCCTGAGACTCTTAATTGAGAACCCTCAGAACCTGACCCGGTTAATACCGGCGTAGGAAGGAATTAACATGGAATCAAAAAATTATTTATGGCTCATTGCCATGCTTCTTACTTGCCCACAATCTTTCGCTGAAAACATAGAAATTGATGAGATTATTGTTAAGGCAGATTTTCGTGAACGCCCTATTGCAGAAATCCCATCAAGTGTGACGATTATGGATTCTAAATTTATTAATGAAGCAGCTGTTCAGCATTTTGAAGAGCTTATTAATGTTGTACCGAATTTGAATTGGTCTGGCGATGGAAATCGAGCACGATATTTTCAGATAAGAGGTGTAGGAGAGAGATCTCAATATGAAGGCGCGCCGAATCCATCGATTGGCTTTCTTGTTGATGATATTGATTTTAGTGGAATTGGCACTATTGCTACATTATTTGACATACAGTCGATTGAGGTATTACGAGGACCACAAGGCAGTCGTTATGGCGCAAATGCACTTGGTGGTCTAATTTATATGCGCTCAACTGAACCATCGCTGGAGCGAAAAGGAAAAGTGCAGATTGGAGTTGCTGGAGATAGCTCATTTTCGTTAGGAGCAGCACTTGGCGGCCGACTTGATAAGAATGCTTCTACGACGTTTAGGGTTAGTGCTCATAAGCATCAGAGTGATGGATTCAGAAGGAACGCTTACCTTAATTCAAACAAAACAAATGGTCGAGATGAATCCACAATTCGTGCTCGATTAAGATATCTTGATAACGATAGTTTTGAAGCTAATGTTTCTTTGATGTATGCCAATATTGATAACGGCTATGATGCTTTTTCTGTTGATAATAGTTATATAACTTTATCTGATAAGCCCGGTAAAGATGCTCAAGAGAGTAAAGGAGCATCATTGCGCTTAAATTGGAGTGAATTTGGCAATGGATCTCTAACATCAATTACATCCATTGCCATTTCTGATATTAAATTTAGTTTTGACGCAGATTGGGGTAATGAAGACAGTTGGAGTCCTTTTACTTATGACTATGAAACTTTAAATGATCGTAAGCGGCATACTTTGAGCCAAGAGTTTCGTTATGAGGCAGAAAATTGGTTGTTTGGTTTGTATGTACTCAATTTAAATGATGGACTTTCAACGTTGAATTTGGGAGATTATTATGATCCCATTTATGATTATACTGACACTCTAAATTACACTTTTAATAGTGACTATAAAGCAACTAATTTATCTTTATTTAGTCAATATAATATTGAAATAAAAGGCGATACACATATTTCAACTGGCTTAAGATTTGAAAGGCGCTCAACTAAATATATTGATTCTGAAACCCTGCAAGCAGATCCGTCTGAGACTCTATGGGGTGGTGAAATAGGCATAGTCCATAATTTAAATGATTTAATTAGTGTATTTGCTGGTTTATCTAAAGGATACAAAGCAAGCGGATTCAATCTTGGCGTTTTACCAGAAAATCTTAGATATTATAGTGATGAAGCTCTTTGGATGACAGAAATTGGTACTAAAGCCTCTTTACTTAATCAATCACTATTTTTAAATACATCAGTTTTTTATCAATGGCGAGTTGATCAGCAGGTGAGAACCTCTTTTCAATTAACTCCAGGAGATCCAACAACATTTGGGTTTGCAGCATTAAATATTGATAAGTCAGAAACATTTGGTTTAGAGGCAGAGTTAAATTGGAAGCCACACCAAGACTGGCAATTATATTTAAACATTGGTTTGCTTGATGGAAAATTCAAGAAGGTTCCATTTAATCTTGGTATTGATTCAATTTTGAATCGTCAGCAAGCACATGCTCCTGCATATACCTTGGCTGGTGGAATAGTATATCGCCCTGAGAATGGAATGTTTGCAAGGCTTGATGTAACTGCTAAAGATGAATTTTATTTTTCAACAAGTCACGATCAAAGATCTCAATCTTTTGGGCTTATGAACGCACGGGTTGGGTACGAAAAGAATAATTGGCTAATATCACTTTGGGGCCGTAATTTATTTAATAAAGAATATGCAGTACGTGGCTTTTTCTTCGGAAACGAACCACCCAATTTTCCAGATACCTTGTATACTCGTTTTGGTGACCCGCAACAGTTTGGTGTGACAATAGAAATGAAGCTCTAATTAATGTGTAGTTAATGAATATTTTTTTTGAAATTATAGGACAACTTCAGAATCAATCTTTACTTGAGTTAGTAGCAGTTGTCTCTGCAATATTTTATATAATATTTGTAATCCATGAAAAAATCATATGTTGGTTTTTTGCTGCCATAAGTGCTGTTATTTATATCTGGCTTTTTATTGAAGCTAAGTTATATATGGAGTCATTACTTAATATTTGTTATTTGGCAATAGCTATGTATGGATGGTATCAGTGGATCATCGGTAAAACTGATACTAATATTAAACCAATTATATCTTGGCCATTAATAATTCACATCCAAGCCATTATTTGTTTATCAACTTTGGGTATTATTAGTGGAGCGCTCCTCAAGATTTTCAGTGACGCAGCATTTCCCTTCTTAGATTCATTGACAACTTGGTTCGCAATATGGGCTACTTACCTTGTAGCTAGAAAGGTTTTAGAAAATTGGTGGTATTGGCTTGCTATAGACTTAATTTCGATTCTAATTTACTGGTCTCGTGATTTGAAGTTAACTAGCGCACTATTTGTGGTTTACGTCTTTATGATTCCATTTGGTATAATAAACTGGACTAAATCTATGAGAATTTATTCAAGGTGATAGAAAGGCCAGAGCAATTTATTTCACATCTCCCAGAATGGCACGGAGCTACTTTTTCTAGATTAAAAGGTGGTTTTAATAACAATACTTTAAAAGTCACCAAAGAAACAAAAGTTGGCGTACTTAAAATTGATAGTAGCCCAAGAAAGATGCCGTTTAATCCTCGCTGTAAAGAGGCATATATTCAGAATATCGCTTACGAAAATGGTTTAGCCCCAAAAGTAATATTTGCTAATAGTGGAGTTTATTTTACTGAATTTGTCGAGGGCGTTGTTGGCAATAAAAAAAATTTTAAGAATGAAAATAATCTTAAAGCAATCGCAATTGCTTTAAAAAAACTACATTCTCTTCCCCTTGCCGGGCAAAAATTTAATGCAATGGCAGCCGCAAGAAAATATATTGATATATTTAAGGGATATGAATCTTGTTTAGTAAGAAAATGTTTAAAAATTATTGATGAGGCACCCTTATCCTCAAATTTTTGCTTATGCCACAACGATCTTGTCGCAAATAATTTTATTATAACTCCTGAGATTGCTTTTTTAGATTGGGAGTATTCCTCAGATAATAATCCTTTTTTTGATCTTGCAACCGTAGTAGAGCACCATGAACTAAATAATAAAGAGGCCTCTCTATTTCTTGATGCTTACATAGTTGAAGATTTTCAGGATTGGCAGATTCACTTAAAGTTTCAACGAAGACTTTACCTTGCACTTCTGTATTTATGGATGATATCTAGACACGATATAAATCACACAGAAATAGAAAGTATTGCATTGCGCCTAACTACCATTGATCTCTGAGTTCTCTTAGTTTTATGAAAATAATTCGTCTATCAGGCTGATTTCCAATTTCCGGAAATTTTTCTATTACCTTCGAAATTATTGGTAGTTTATCTAGGCGAAAAAAAACATTGATATTTTTTTCTATTTTAAGAGATGTAACAAAAGGATCTTTAGGATCTTGATATCTATGTTTATCCAGCATCACTGCAGCTGTTTTATTGTCAGGCTCGATTTCAAGAGTAAATTCAAGATTGCTTATCATGTAATCATGCCCAGGGTATACAAGCGTATCTTCATGAATTGATTCTAATTGATTTTCAAATGTTTCAAAGAGCCTATTTGGATCACCACCATTACTACAATTACCAGCTCCAGCGTTAAATAGTGTATCGCCACTAAATAAAATAGGTAACCCAGTTCGTGATAACAAAGACATATGATTTAAAGTGTGACCAGGAGTATTCAAGCATTCAAACTCGACTTGGGTTCCTATCTTTATAATGTCACCTTCATCTACACCACGATAGATGTTAGTTATTTTATCACTCGAGTATTTGCTAGCTATAATTTTTGCACCAGTCTTCTTAATTATTTTTTCATTTCCACTTATATGATCATAGTGTTCATGAGTATTAAAAATGTATTTAATTTTCCAGTTATTTTTTTTAGCTAAATTAATGCAAGTCTCGTGATCTGAGGGATCAATTGCAAGTGCCTCTCCAGTCTCAGGACAAGCGACTAAATAATTAAAATTTCTCAGATAATTATCCACCCAGATTTGTTTAACAAACATTAAATTTCCCTAATTAATTACATATTATTTAATTATGACTAATTACTGATAATTATAAAATCTCACCAGTTAAGGTATTATGCTTACAATACTAATCTTGAAATGCAAACAAGCTTAAGTAAATTTAAAATAAATAACATAAAATAATTTTATTAAATAATGTTAAAAAATTAAATTTTTAGATAAGTAAATTTTAAAACTCGATAAACAATCTTGTGTAAATTAAATAATCATGAGTAAAAACAGACACTCAGCATACTGGCGAGCTAATCTCAAGCTAATGGGATTTTGCCTTTTCATTTGGTTCTTGAGCTCTTTTGGATTTGGTATTTTATTTGTTGACCAGCTAAATATATTTCGTATTGGTGGGGTTAAACTCGGTTTTTGGTTTGCGCAGCAAGGATCGATCTATATTTTCGTATTATTAATCTTTTTTTACGCTTGGCAGATAAATCGCATCGATCGAAAATATGATGTTCATGAAGACTAGGAGGGTTTTATGAGCCTTCAAGTGCTTACCTATATTGTTGTTGGGTTTAGCTTTGCTCTTTATATTGGCATAGCAATTTGGTCACGAGCGCAAGATACCGGTGAGTTTTATATTGCCGGCAAAAGCATTTCTCCATTGGCTAATGGTATGGCAACTGCTGCTGATTGGATGAGTGCATCTTCATTTATTTCTATGGCAGGTCTTATTGCTTTCATGGGTTATGATGGCTCTGTTTACTTAATGGGCTTTACTGGTGGCTATGTTCTTTTAGCTCTTCTACTTGCGCCTTATCTTAGAAAGTTTGGTGAATTCACTGTCCCTGCATTCATTGCCGAGCGCTATTATTCAAAGACAGCACGAATAGTCGCTGTAATTTGCCTCCTTTTTATTTCTTTCACGTATGTTGCGGGCCAAATGCGTGGGGTTGGTATTGTTTTTTCAAGATTTTTAGAAGTTGATGTAACAACTGGCCTTATGATCGGTATGGGTGTAGTTTTTATATATGCTGTTCTCGGAGGAATGAAAGGCATTACTTACACACAAGTTGCTCAATATTGTGTGTTGATATTTGCTTATACGGTACCGGCAGTTTTTATTGCTATTCAGCTTACAGGCAACTCTATTCCACAATTTGCATTTGGTAGTGAAGTTATCGGATCTGACACAAGATTGTTGGATAAACTGGATGATATAGTTGCATCATTGGGTTTCAATAAGTATACATCTGGCTCAAAAAGTCGAATTGACGTATTTTGTATTACAATGGCTCTAATGGTTGGAACCGCTGGGTTGCCTCATGTAATTGTTCGTTTTTTTACTGTGCCTAAAGTGCGAGATGCACGCTTATCAGCTGGCTATGCGCTTTTATTTATTGCCATTTTATACACTGCAGCACCAGTGGTTGGGTCAATGGCAAGATTAAATTTGATTAATACATTTCAAATTGATGAGGTAGGCACTCAAGATGGTAACCTTCTGTATAGCGAACGTCCTGATTGGGTGAATACTTGGGAGAAAACTGGCCTTGTTAGATTTGATGATAAAAATGGTGATGGCCGTGTGCAATACTACGATGACTCAAATAAATCTTTCGCACCCACTGCAGAAAAATATGGATGGCAAGGTAATGAGATTGATTTTGATAATGACATCATGGTGCTTGCAAACCCTGAGATCGCCAATCTACCAGACTGGGTAATTGCACTGGTTGCTGCTGGAGGAATTGCAGCAGCGTTATCAACTGCTGCTGGACTATTGCTCGTTATCTCCGCCGCAGTATCCTACGATTTAATTAAAAGTATTTTTGTTCCAAGTATCACAGATAAACAAGAGTTAATGATAAGCCGAATTGCTGCAGCAATTGCAATACTAGTTGCAGGCTATCTTGGTTTTGACCCTCCAGGTTTCATCAATCAAGTAGTAGCTTTTGCGTTTGGTCTTGCAGCAGCGTCACTTTTTCCAGCCATATTTTTGGGTATTTTCTTTAAACGTGTAAATCGCGAAGGCGCTACAACAGGCATGTTAACAGGTTTATTATTTACTTATTGGTATATTGAATACTTCAAGGGTTTATTTTTTAAATGGGCTGGTGCGCCATGGGGTATCAATAATTCAGAGCAATGGTTTTTAGGAATTTCTCCAGAAGGTATAGGTGTTATTGGTATGTGCTTTAATTTTATTGTTGCGATTATTGTTAGTTATTTCACAAAACCAACGCCAAAACATGTTCAGCTTATGGTTGAACAGTTAAGAGTCCCAAGGAATTTTGATGATTAATAATCTTTTTCTTAGCTACATTTATAAAAAATATGGCATCAAGATTTAAATCTTTTTGGTAGATAAAAAGGTTTATGTTTTGGGGCCTTAAGGATTAGGCTAAAGAATTAAGCCTTCTTGATCCATTTTCCATTATGATTCTTTAGATTGTACTATTGTCTCAAGGTTTTCAAATTAAGATTCAGAAGCGACGTTGAACTGATAATTCTGCGATATCAACAAGTGCTTTCTTATATTTAGAATTTGGTACGCTTTTAATTGACATAATTGCATTATTTGCTGCTTCTCTAGCTTTGTCTGTTGTATATTGAAATGCACCAGTTGACTTAATTATGTTAGTTATACTACCAAGTTGATCAAGGCCGCTTCCCTCGAGGATCGCATTTCGTATAATTTTGCAATCTTCATTTGACCCTTTTTGCATCGCGTAAATTAATGGCAAAGTAACTTTTCCCTCAGCAAGATCATCACCAATATTTTTACCAAACTCATCAGCTGCTGCATTGTAATCTAGTGCATCATCAACTAATTGAAAGGCTGTACCAAGATATCTGCCATAACTAATCATTGACGATACCATTTCATCATCATGACCACTTAACACAGCAGCTATTTGTGCGCCTGCTTCAAAAAGTTTTGCTGTTTTTCGATAAATAACTTGACGATATTCATCTTCACTTATTTCTGGTCGATTAACGTTCATTAGCTGCATAACCTCTCCGGCAGCAATAGTGTTTGTCGCGTCAGCTAATATTTGCAATACGCGCATGTCATCAATATTGACCATCATTTGGAAGGCTCTAGAATAAAGAAAATCTCCTACTAAAACACTTGCTTGGTTTCCGAAGACAGTATTAGCTGAATCTTTACCTCTTCGTCTGGAAGAAGAGTCAACAACATCGTCATGAAGTAATGTTGCAGTGTGAATAAATTCAATAATTGCAGCAGCGTAAATGTGCTGATCATCCTTATATCCTAAGGCCCGAGCTGCTAACAAAACAATTAATGGCCTAAGGCGCTTTCCACCACTCATGAGTATATATTCTGACACTTGCGAGACTAATGGCACATCGCTTTCAAGCTTGTTTTTGATAAGTTCATCAACGGCATGCCTATCAATTGTGGCAAGCTTGGCAATATCATCAAAGCTGATAGAAATAGAAGTATTTTCGGCAAGTAACATGAGATTTGTGATAATGCCCGAAAGTAGCCTAATTGGCGACAAATATAAATCTTATTATTTTAAAGTAAAAATATTCTAAGCTTACTAATAAAGTATAATTAAGTATCAATCTACGTTGACCCGAAGCACTGGAATCTATAGAATTTTGCATCTTTTGCGACTTCAACTAGCATTTTGCTTAAGCGGCATCTATAAAGATTTATAAATAAACATAACTATCAGTAAGTTACAATTCATGTGGCTTACTAAATGGAGTAAAAAAATGTATGCGGTTTTTCGTACTGGCGGTAAGCAGTATCGTGTTGCAAAAGGTGACATCTTAAGATTTGAGAAAATTGAAGCCGAAGAAGGTTCTTTATTAAATTTTAAAGATGTTCTGCTTGTTGGCGATGGAGCGGATATTAAGGTTGGAAATCCAATTCTTTCCGATAGTTTTGTTAGCGCTAAGATTCTTCGTCAAGGAAAAAGTAAGAAAGTATCGGTTGTCAAATTTAAAAGAAGACAAAATTATCTTCGGCAGGGAACTCATCGTCAGTTTTTTACTGAAGTAGAAATAACAGCAATAAGTGCTGAAGGCTCGAAAGAAGATTCTTCAAAACCTGAAGTATTAAAAACTAAGAAAGCAACCACAAAGAAAGCAACTACAAAGAAAGCAACCACAAAGAAAGTAGCTACCAAGAAAGCAGCTACAAAGAAAGCAACGACAAAGAAAGTAGCTACAAAGAAAGCAACGACAAAGAAAGTAGCTACAAAGAGAGCAACTAAGAAAGATTAATTTTAACTAGAATTTTATTTTAAATGTAAAGTTCTAAATACAAATAGGTACAGTACAGTGGCACATAAAAAAGCAGGTGGTAGCACTAGGAATGGACGCGATTCAGAAAGCAAACGTCTAGGTGTAAAAATTTATGGCGGTCAAGCTATAACTTCTGGAAATATTATTATTCGCCAGCGCGGCACCCGTGTGCATGCAGGCATGAATGTTGGTGTTGGTCGCGACCACACATTATTTGCAAAAAAAGATGGGTTTGTAAAATTTCAGCGAAAAGGCCCAAAAAATCGGCAATTTGTGAGTGTTGTTGACATATAATTAGTGATAATTAATCACTTTTAACCTTTTTTGAGGTTAAAATTAATAGACAATGAGGTTTGCTAAAAAAACTTTAATTAACACCCCGCGCTAGCGGGGTTTTTTGTAATGGGATACCCAGTAAATGAAATTTGTTGATGAAGCATCCATTCGTGTAAAGGCAGGAAATGGTGGGCATGGCTGCTTAAGCTTTCGTCGTGAGAAATACGTTGAGTATGGTGGCCCCGATGGGGGAAATGGGGGAAATGGGGGAAGTGTTTTTTTGGTTGCTGATAAATCAATGAACACATTAGTTGATTTTCGCTTTGCTCGCATATTTAAGGCAGAAACAGGAGAGGGTGGGTCAGGCAGAAATAAGACTGGTAGATCTGGAAGTGATTTAGAGATTCTTGTCCCAATTGGTACTATTGTTCATGATGTTGACACAAATGAAATTATTTGTGATTTAACTGAAGAAGGTCAAAGTCAAAAAGTAGCTCAAGGAGGCCATGGTGGATTTGGTAATCCACATTTTAAAAGTAGTGTTAATCGCGCACCCAGAAAAATAACTAAGGGCACCATTGGAGAAGCTCGACATTTAAATCTTGAACTTAAAGTTTTAGCAGACGTTGGGTTACTTGGAATGCCAAATGCTGGAAAATCGACACTAATTACCTCAATGTCACATGCTAAACCTCGTGTTGCAGATTATCCTTTTACAACTTTACATCCAAATCTTGGTGTAGTTCGAGTTGGACGTTTGCAAAGTTTTGTAATGGCTGATATTCCAGGACTCATTGAAGGTGCATCGCAGGGCGCTGGTTTAGGAATTCAATTTCTTAAACATTTACAACGTACAAAATTATTATTACATATTGTAGATATTGCCCCAATCGATCCATTGGCTAATCCAGCAAATGATGTAAAGGTAATTTTAAAGGAATTAGCCAGTTTTTCTGATGATTTAATAAACAAAAAACGTTGGTTAATAATAAATAAGATTGATCTACTGTCTTCAACAGATCAGCAATTTGCGAAAGAAAACTTACTAAAAACACTTAGATGGAAGGGGCCTGTATTTGAGACAAGCTCAGTTACTGGTGCAGGTACAAAAGAACTTGGTAAGGCTATTATGTTAGAGCTTGAAAAGAATGATGATTAAGGATTTAAATTCTTGCAAATTTAATATTTTAGAGTCCTAATTAATTTAGTTAAACAGTTAATAACTTGATTCTTTTATTTAATCTACTTTTATGGCGAGCTGCTTTATTTTTTGTAACGATACCTTTATTTATCATCCTATCAATTACTGGTACAGCATCACTGTATGCAGCAGCCGCAGAATCTTTGTCACCAGCATCACATGCTTTTACAACATTTTTGATTTTGGTACGCATTAGAGAACGCATGCTCATGTTTCTTAAGCGAGTCTTTTCACTTTGACGAGCACGTTTTTTTGCTGATTTAATATTCGCCACTACTTTTCCATAACAAGGTAATTAAGAGCGGCGTATTATTCGCGGCTAATGAGTGATTGTCAATAACAACTATTCGTATTGAATGACTATTATTTCAAAATTACCTAAATTACTGATTTTATGACTTTTTTAAGATAAAATTAATTTAATAATGGTCATTAATAATAAAGAAACTGAAAATGAAAATGGACACCAGGTGGATAGTGAAGATTCTATAGCCAGCGCTGGGCTCTTTAAAAAAACCTCTATTGTCGGCGGGATGACATTAATTTCAAGAGTTTTAGGGTTATTTAGAGACATTGTTTTTGCTCAATATTTTGGTGCTAAAATTGTAATGGATGCTTTTTTGGTTGCTAATCGCATACCAAATATGTTGCGTCGTCTTTTCGCTGAAGGAGCTTTCTCAGCTGGATTTATACCTGTTATGGCGCGATATCGTCAAAATCACAATCATGACGAAGCTCGTGCATTCATTGATTCTATATCTGGAACTTTTGGAATCATTCTTTTTATTGTGACTCTAATTGGTGTTATTGCAGCTCCTTTATTAGTAATGATAGTGGCTCCAGGATTTCTTGGTGATGGAGGCGATCTAGACCTTGCGGCATTGATGTTAAAATTTACATTCCCTTATTTATTTTTTATTTCATTAACAGCACTTGCCGGAGGTATTTTAAATACTTACGGAAATTTTTCTGTTCCAGCATTCACACCTGTTATTTTAAATATTGTATTAATTGGAGCAGCCATCCTGGTATCACCAATGCTCGATAACCCCGCAATGGCGCTTGCTTACGGCGTCTTGATTGCTGGATTGTTTCAACTATTATTTCAGCTTCCATATCTAGCTAAACTTCGGTTATTGCCAAAACCAAAATGGGCACCAAAACATGAAGGCGTAAGACGAGCATTTAGATTAATGGTACCAGCCATTTTTGGCTCATCAGCAGCTAAAATTAACGTACTTATAGGGGGCATTATTGCCTCTATGTTGCCAGTTGGTAGCATTAGCTATCTTTATTTTTCAGATCGTTTGATGGAGTTTCCGTTGGGTATATTCAGCATAGCTCTTGGAACTGTGACTCTTCCATATCTTGCAAGTTTATGGGCTAAAGAAGATAAACAGTCATTTAGAGATACGCTTGACTGGTCATTAAAGCTAGCTTTTTTGATAGTGATACCCGCAGCTATCGGATTATTTGTTTTGGCAGAGCCTCTCGTAGCATCATTATTTTTTGGCGGAGTATTTGATGAGCATGCTGTTCGGATGACTTCTCTAGCGCTTAAAGCTTACTCAATAGGTTTAGTTGGTTTTTCATTTGTTAAAATACTTGCTCCTGCATATTTTGCTCGCGAAGATACTAAGACACCCGTCCGAATTGCAATCCTATCTCTTATAGTTAATTTGATACTGAGTATTTTTCTTGCTTGGTATATGACGAGTAATAATATGGACGGCCCTCATATAGGACTAGCCATCGCCACATCATGTGCAGCTCTTTTAAATTCTATCCTGTTGTACTTTGGTTTACGTAATTCTCAAGTTTTGCAGCATTCTAAAGGATGGCCAATTCTTTTTATAAGAATCATTGTCTCATCATTTATTATGATAATTGCATTAAATCATTTCAATCGGCCATTAGATTGGTGGGTTGATGTTACTTTTTTTAGAAGGATAATGCAGCTTCTAATATCTGTTGGTATGGGAGCTGTAACTTACTTTTTGACGATGGCGCTTATAGGTACTAGATTTGAGCATTTTAAAATGAGGAAAAAATAACTTGAAATTGGTTCGTCATATAAGAGATTTACCACATGCGGATTTAAAAGCGGGAAGCGTGGTAACAATAGGAAATTTTGATGGATTTCATTGTGGACATAGAAAACTTTTAGATCGGGTGATTCTTAAATCTCATTCTATGAGAATGTTATCTATTGTAATGAGCTTTGAGCCAACACCAAAAGAATATTTTTCATCAGCTAACCCTCCAGCCAGACTTATGCGCTTCAGAGAAAAGTATGATTTTTTAGAAAGTCAAGGCATTGATATTTTTTACTGCCCTCAGTTTAGCCCAGCCATGCAGAATATTAGATCTATTGACTTTATTCGTCAGGTGCTCGTGCAAGGCATGAATGCAAGACATATTATTGTCGGCGATGATTTTCATTTTGCTCGGAAGCGAGAAGGAAGTATTGAAGATCTTCTTCAAACACAAAAACTGCTTGGTTTTACCATTGAAAAAATTGATAGCATCTTTTATGAAGGAATAAGAGTTAGCTCGACAGTTATTCGTACTGCGTTAGCAAGTGGTAATTTAAATCTCGCAACTTCTTTATTAGGCCGCTCATATAGAATGTCTGGTAGGGTTGTAAAAGGGCGCCAAATTGGAAGGACATTAGGATATCCCACAGCTAATGTAGCCTTAAGAAGGCGTCAATCAGCTATTCGAGGTATCTTTGCAGTCAAAGTCTCTGGACTAAAAGAAGGTATAATTTTTGGCGTTGCTAGTGTTGGCACCCGACCAACATTTGATTTAAAAAAACCAATTTTAGAGATACATTTACTAGATTTTAATCGTGATATTTATGGCGAATATATACATGTTGATTTTATAGCCCATATTCGCGATGAATTAAGATTTGAGTCAGAGGGTGATTTAGTAAAGGCTATGAATAAAGATGCGGAGAATGCAAGATCCATTTTTTCTGTCGAAAAAGGAAAATAAATTGAACATTCCTAATAATGATAAATCACATAATTTACGATTTACTATCTGGATGATTTTAGTTTCTCTAATTGTCTGTGCAGATCAATTAAGTAAATGGTTTATTATTAAATGGATACCTCTTTATGAAAAAATTTCCTTAAACTCATTTATCAATATAACTCATCACAAAAATTCAGGCGCCGCTTTTAGTTTTTTAGCTAATGCAGGAGGTTGGCAGCGTTGGTTTTTAATTCTTATTGCTGGGCTTGTGAGTATCGTTATTATCGCGTGGTTATGGCGTATTCGAAATAAGAAAAAAAATGTTTTATCAGCAGGCTTGATTTTAGTTGTTGGGGGAGCAATCGGAAATTTAATTGATCGTATTTTATTTGGGCATGTAACCGATTTTATTCAAGTTATATTTGGAAATTGGGCTTTTCCAACATTCAATATTGCTGATGCGAGTATTTCTGTTGGCGCTACCTTGTTAATAATTGATACTTTATTTTTTTCTGGTAAAGAGAATTGATATTATTTAAATATATAATTAATTTTTTACAATAATTATTGAGTACAATATTATTTGAATACAATTTTTATGTGCTAAATTTATATATCCTTTCTGTTAATAAGGCCGGATTAGCTCAGGTGGTAGAGCGGTACATTCGTAATGTATAGGTCGGGTGTTCGAGTCACCCATCCGGCACCAGATTTGACGCCTTGTGTCTATTTAAGACTCTCGAAGTTTTTGTTTTGGTGTAAATCTTTTTACTAAATGATTTAAGTTAATTTTTTTCATAATAAACCTGCTACAGTCTATCTTTCTTTGGTGCATCTCGTTCTACATTACAACCTTAAGTACAATATTTTATTTGTTTGAAGTCATCAATTTTTAACTCTAGTCTGAGGCGAGCTACAGGCTTTAAAGCACTTCGTATTAGATAAGCTTGGAGAATCATCAATGTTATTTAATGAACTCGGTCTCACGACCGAATTGCTGCTTACTATTGAAAGGCAGGGTTATACGGAAGCGACACCAATTCAGCAGAAAGCCATACCTCTTATCTTGGAAGGTAAAGACATCCTAGCAGGAGCTCAAACGGGCACTGGTAAAACAGCAGCTTTTACCCTTCCTTTGCTGCAGCGCCTCCAGAGAAACAAGAACGGACCACGATATATTCGTGCTCTAATCCTTACGCCGACTCGCGAACTCGCGGCTCAAATCCATGAAAGTGTGAAGATCTATGGTAAGAATTATAAATTACGAACTATGGAAATTTATGGCGGTGTTAGCGCGCGACCGCAGATTTCAAAAATACATCGAGGCGTAGATATTGTTGTCGCTACTCCCGGCCGGCTGCTTGATCACGTTCGGCAAGGAAACATTAACTTATCAGGTATCGAGATATTCATTCTCGATGAAGCTGACCGCATGCTCGATATGGGCTTTATTCGTGATATAAAACAAATTATCAAGCAGCTTCCTAAAAAACGTCAAAATTTGCTTTTCTCAGCAACATTTTCACAAGAGATTCGTAATCTTTCAAAAAGTCTACTGAACAACTTTATAGAAGTTGAGGTGGCAAAGCGTAATTCGACTGTTGATCGTGTTGAGCAGCTCATTTTTCCTGTCGATAAGCTTCGTAAATGTGAGTTACTTTCAGAACAAATAGGTAAAGGAAATTGGCGTCAGGTACTGGTGTTTACACGAACAAAGCATGGTGCAAACAAACTTACAAAACAATTGAATATCAATGGCATTAAAGCACTCGCTATTCATGGCGGCAAGGGTCAGGGTGCGCGAACAACAGCATTACGTGATTTTAAAGCTGGATATATTCGTGTATTGGTGGCAACTGACATTGCTGCTCGCGGCCTAGATATCGAGAAACTTCCCTATGTGGTTAATTACGAACTTCCGAATGTGCCAGAAGACTACGTACATCGCATTGGCCGCACAGCTCGCGCAGGACAGAATGGAACTGCTATCTCTCTTGTATGTGTTGACGAGTTGAAGTTATTAAAAGATATCGAGAAGCTTTTGAATCGTGATATCAAGAAAAAGTTTATTGATGGTTATGAAGTCGATAAAAGTATAAAAGCTGAGCGGATCAATAAAGGTAGGCAACCCCGAACTAATACCTTGCGCCAAAATAATATGTCTAGCCAAAAAGCATCAGGAAAACCAGTAAATTCAGGTCGGCGCAAAAAGCCATCTCGTCTAGGCAAAAATGCCCGAAACAGGAGAGGCAAGCGTACCGGTGTTTCCGGGTGATAACATCCAATTGTATAGTAGCTGCGTACTAGGTAAAATTAGCCAAAAAGCGATCCAATTGATTGGCAAACTTCAGTTTGTTATGTTGACTGAAAGCAGCTTGACCTCCGCGCATCTGGATACCACTGGATCGCATAGTATCGAGAAAATCACGCATATTAAGTCGCTCACCAATATTCTCCTGTGTAAACATTTCGCCGTGTGGGCTTATGCCGTAGCCACCTTTTTCGATGACTCGGGCAGCCAGCGGTATATCGCTTGTGATTACTAGGTCGCCAAGCTCTAAATGTTTGATGATCTCGTCATCAGCAATATCAAAGCCTGATTCAACCTGCACTGAAGTAATATTTGGAGATAACGGAATTCTAAGCGCCTGGTTTGCGAAGAGTGTTAGCTGAACATTGGTCCGCCTAGCAGCTCGATAGAGTATTTCTTTGACTACGATTGGACAGGAGTCTGCGTCTACCAAGATTTTCATTCTAATATTCCTTAGAAAGATTGGTATTTTTCATGATACAACGTTAAAGCTATAACTTTAGTAGGTCAATAACCTATAAATTTCAAGCTTAAGTCGATATTTTTGATACTATTAAATTTTATCTAATGGGGTAAAGTTTATGGGTAATCTGCCTCTCTTTCATTTAGCATTTCCTGTGACTGATCTTGAAAAGTCTCGAGATTTTTACTGCAATATATTAGGTTGTTCAACTGGCAGAGAGTCTGCAAGATGGATAGATTTTAATTTCTTTGGTCACCAGCTTGTCGCCCATCTAGTAGAGACAAAAGATCATCCATCTGTTAATACAAATCAAGTTGATGGGTGTGCTATACCAGCTTCACACTTTGGAGTAATTTTAGAGTGGAAAGATTATAAGCAATTAGCATCAAAACTTGAAAAAACAAAAGTTGATTTTGTTATTGATCCTCATTTGCGCTTTAAGGACCAAGTTGGAGAACAAGCTACTTTTTTTATTTGTGATCCAAGTAATAACTACCTTGAATTTAAAGCATTTCGTACTTTAGATATGCTTTTTAGAAAGAATTCATAGTTAAGCAATTGATATAAATTTTTATAATCATGAGATAAAAAACTTTTAATATTTAATTTTATATGTACTTAAATTTAAATTAATTAAATTCAAAAAGGGTTTAAATGATA
>MDTG01209844.1_pt1 | contig 26039 bp, 25 predicted proteins | sample 811421 | NCBI WGS metagenome assembly MDTG01 (sample SAMN05326645, study PRJNA326480) | marine metagenome | isolation source: seawater | place: Pacific Ocean: South East | collected 2011
CCTAACCCATCTGGAAATTCCATCGGCACGTCTTTCATGCTGTGCACTGCGATGTCGGCGCGACCATCTAACATGGCCGCTTCTAATTCTTTAACAAATAACCCTTTGCCACCGATTCTAGCTAATGGTGTATCCAGAATGATGTCACCTTGTGTCTTGAACGTCACAAGCTCAACCTCTAATCCCGGGTGGAAACGCTGTAGTTCGGCCTTCACAAATTCTGCCTGCCATAGGGCCAGTTTGCTTTTACGAGTTGCAATGCGAAGTGGCTTGTTGAAATTGGCGGATGATTCGGCAGACATAAAGGCCCCAGTCAGAGAGTAAAGTGGCGCTATGATACGGCAGATTCAATTAATTTTCAGGCTGTTTTACTGATATTACATGACCTTTAGCGTTAAACTGCCGGCTTGTTACGGGGTTTTCTGCTCAAACATTATCCCTTGTGCTTTGGAGGTTTGTCTTTGTCTTGTGTGGGTGGCAATAAACCGCTTTGATTGGTCGTTTACGACTAAAAGCTAGGTGACTGACACGTTAGCAGGGTGCATATTAGTGCACTTGTGCACAGTTTCTGTGGATAAATCATGGGATAACTTAGGGATACATTGCTGTAGCGGGTATAGGCTGGGTGAGGCTCTTAAATTGATTAAAAACACACCATAAATCAATCACTTGAAAATAGTGGTCAAAAAGTTACTCACAGATACTGTGGATAAAAGTAAGGATAACTCTGGGACACTTGCTTGCAGCCCTAGAGGCCAGTCATCATGGGCTCAATTGGTTAAAAAACAACAGGTTAGCCTAGGCTGATGACCGGTTGGCAGGAATCATCAATAAAAGGTTATGCACAGTTTCTGTGGATAAAACATTGAATAACATTGGGACACATGTCGCCACCCCCCGTCATGGGCCCGCTTCACTTAAATTGGTTGAAAACAACACATGCTCTATGGACTGATCATTTTTATCGCATTTTTATTGTTAGGTGACTTTTTATCGGCGCTGTTAGCTTGGCCTGTTCCTGGGTCAGTGATGGGCATGCTGATGTTATTTGCGGTATTGGTGATACGCGGTGGCATCAGTTCACCGTTGAAACAATCTAGCCAAGGTCTATTGCCTTACTTGCCTTTATTTATTGTGCCGGCGTCTGTGGGGATTGTTAATTATATGGATGTGGTGCGTGAGGAAGGCGTGCTCATCTTAACTGCCATGGTGGTCAGTTTGGCCATTGGTATTCCTGTGTGCGGTTGGCTTGCACAAAAAGCCATGAGCTTTAAAGCAGGAGGTCGCTCATGAATCTGCAATGGCAGCAAGCGTGGGACGCGGTTTGGCTAAGCCCTTATCTAGGGTTATTTTTAACTCTATTAAGTTTTCAATTGGGTTTATGGCTGTTTCGCTTCAGTGCGCAAAAACCGTTTTTACATCCAGTGATGGTCAGTGTCGTGAGTTTATGCGCGTTGCTTTTACTGACGGATTTAAGTTTTGAACGTTATATGGATAGCGCTCATATGATCAGCCAATTTTTAGGGCCGGTGATTGTGGCGCTGGCCATTCCTCTGTATGAAAATCTAAAAGCGCTGCGCCTTTATTGGTTGCCGTTTCTACTGAGTAATGTGTTAGGTGGTGCCATCACCATTTTAGTGGCTGTTGGTATTTTGTTTTTTGCAGGGGGCTCGGATATGAGTGTGAACTCCATGTGGACAAAATCCATCACCACTGCATTTGCTTTGCAGATCGCCCCTCAAATTGGTGGAATGGCCGCCATTGCGGCGGCAATTATTATGTTTACAGGGATTTTAGGTGCCTTGATGGCACCCACTTTATTTCGCTGGTTTAATATCACGCAAGCACCGGCACAAGGCTGTGCGCTAGGGGTTTGTGCTCACGCAGTGGGCACATCTAAAGCCTTAGAATATGGTAGTGAACAAGGCGCTTTTGCAGCCTTGAGCATGAGCTTTATGGGAATTTTATGTGCGTTTGCATTGCCATTTTTGTTGACGGTGTAAGCAAAGCAAGATCTATGGAAATCCCCATCGTAAGACGGTATTCAAGCCTCAATGTACAATATGAGTCGGCACAATAGCTAAGACATTTAACTGATCTATACTGGTTAAATACTTTGCCAAGGACTCGGGCATGAAGCTGCGACTGACGATCATTAATGTCGTTCTTTCTTTGTTAACTCTATTTGCATTGGGCTTTATGCCTGAGAGCACCTTTTTTCTGCCTGATTATGTCTCCAGCGCACTGATTCTATTTACTCTGGGTCGTGCATTCCTGCTGTTGCACCAGCAAACTGTATTCAGCGTTCTACCCATGTTGCTGATTTCATTACCGCAATCTGTATCCATGGGGATGGATATGCATGCGCCATTTGCGCTGCCCAGTTTTCTTTTGTACCTATGGGTGGTGAATCTTCAGTGGGGGCAGCGTCCTTGGTTGCATCCTCTTCATTTATTAAATTTGGCCTTGTTGGCTATGTTTATTTGTTTGGCGCTCCGTGTGTTTCAGTTGCCTAATAGCTGGTTAGATTACGCTTATTTTCCAATGCAGTGGGTGGGCATGTTTGCGGCTTTGACGCCCTTATTGTTTGTTCGTCAATGGGGACGCATTGGTCGATGGGCCAGCTATTGGCCACTACTGGTGATAGTGGCCTTTAGCCATAATTGGGCAGGAGAAAATTATCTTGTGTTATGGGTTTCATTATCGGCACTGTTTTCTTTAACCCTAGACAGTTATGTAATGGCGTTTGTGGATGAGCTGACCAGTATCCCGGGTCGGCGAGCATTGGAATTTAAACTGAAGACGCTGGGAAAGCACTATTATGTGGCTATGGTGGATGTGGATCATTTTAAAAAATTTAATGACACCTATGGGCATCAAGTGGGTGATGATGTACTCAAGGTCATTGCTAAAATTATTAGCCGCACACCTAATGCCAATGCGTTTCGATATGGTGGTGAAGAATTCTGTTTGGTCTTTTCAAAAAGCGCACAAGAGGATGTGATGCAGGCACTTGAATTGACACGAAAAAATATCGAGGAGTATGCACTGTATCCTAAAAGTTTAGAGCGAAAAAAAAATAAGCGAGGGCAAAAAACCAAAACTAAACCGTTGCATATAACTGCCAGTTTTGGTGTGTGTCAGCAAAGTACCAATGACACATATGAGCGTGTTATTGAACGGGCAGATAAAGCCCTTTATAAGGCCAAGCAACGCGGTCGAAACTGTGTGAGCGTGGCCAAGTAGTCTACGCTGATATAATAAACGAGGAGAGACCATGGCAAGCATTTTAGCAGTAGACGATAGCGAAGCGATTCGCACGCTTATGAAGGTAGTACTTGAGGCTGCAGGCCACACGGTTTTTGTTAAAGACAATGGTCGGGATGCATTGGAATTTGCCAAATCACATACCGTGGATCTTGTAATCACCGATTTAAATATGCCCGAAATGGGTGGTATGAGCTTGGTGAGTAATTTACGTCGATTAGATCATTACAAGTCAAAACCCATTTTAGTGATGACCACAGAAACCGCAGATTATAAAAAGCAAAAAGCAAAAGGCGTGGGCGCTACAGGCTGGTTAGCTAAGCCTGTTGATCAAGAGCGTTTATTGCAGGCGGTGACTAAAACGGTCGGTTAATTCTGTCATACATTTGTATCATGTAACTGGGATGGCCATTTTGATTTATGAAATCAAAACGGCATCTTTTTCACGTGAGCCTTTCAGTGAAAGCATCTCAACCAACTCTTGGCGTGTGCGAATCATTTCACGATAATTATGCAAAATCGCAGGGTTATTCATACCCATACGTTTTTGTGCATTGCGCATGTGACGCTCGATGGTTTCAATTTCATGTTGTAGCCGGTAAATCTTTGGGTGAACACTGTAAGTCATCATCAGTATTACCTCTGTCGTTTGATGTCCAGTAATCATAGTTAAAATATGTGAACTAAGCCTTAAAAAATAAGGATGAATTTGATCTTAAAAAACGTGAGAAATATCACTGAGGCTATTAAAAAGACGTGACATTTTTATATGGGTAAAATGTTCATTTTTTTGGCGTTAAACAAAAGATTTAATGAGAGTTTAAAGTCACTTTGTTTGCACAGGATACACTTGGTAACAAAATAAAAAGCCCGCATAAAACGAGCTTTTTATACCAGAATGGAATACGGGGTTAGGCCAATAACAGGGTGCGCCAGTCGAAATTCACCTGACCCAGCGCAAAAAATCCCGGCACGATCATGGACGGTTTATGGCCGTAGCGAATACTCTCGTATTGCAGAGATAAAATATCACCGCCCACGGCTCTTAAAATAGCGTGACCTGCAGCAATATCCCATTCACTTACATTACTCAGTCGCGGGTATACCTCTGCTTGACCACTGGCTAGATAGGCCAGTTTTAATGCACTGCCTACCGCAATACGTTCTACTGAGGCAACGCGCTCTTCAAGTTTGTCACATAAACGATTGAATTCGTCTGTGCCATGTCGTTTGCTACCTAGAACTCGCAGGCGATTGAATTCACCTATTTGAGTATTTGGGTTACTGGCTTTAATAGGGATGGCCGGTTCATCGCCAATTTTGCAAAAGGCTTTGCCATCACCGCCGTAAAAGCATTCGTCCGTGACGGGGGCGTAAATTAAACCAAATACCGGCTGACCTTCCTCGATTAGCGCGATGTTGACGGTAAATTCTCCGTGGCGATCAATGAATTCTTTGGTGCCATCTAACGGGTCCACCAACCAAAATTGATTCCACTGGGCACGTTGTTCTTGGTCAGGGGTGTCGGCTTCTTCACTAATAACAGGTACGTTAAGAATGTCAGGCAAGCCTTTGCTGATAATTTGGTGCGCGGCTAGGTCCGCTTCGGTTAAAGGGCTCTCGTCTGATTTTTCAACCACCGTGTATTCACTGCGGTTGTAGATATCTAAAATCGCTGCACCGGCGGTTTTGGCTAACTCGATGACCGCTGAGTAATGGGGTTGCATAGGCGTCTACTTATTTTAAGAATAGTTAACTAGGGTTGGTGATCTTCTAACCATGCCTTGGCCATATACAATGCGGCAATGGCTCGACCCTCGGTGACATCTGCACGCATCACCAGTGTGTCGATGTCCGCCATTGGCCAAGTTACCACTTCCAGTGGCTCCGGTTCATCTCCAGGCAGAGACGCTTGGTATAGGTCTAGCGCAATAAGTACATCAATGCCACTTTTCATATAACTGGGGCTTAAGCTCATTTTTTTCAAAAAATGTAATTGCTTAGCTCCAAAGTGAATCTCCTCTTGGAGTTCACGTAAGGCCGCTTGTTCCATAGTTTCACCTAAATCCACCGCGCCTTTTGGCAAGGTAAGGGTGTAATCCTCCATGCCGGCCCCGTATTCACGAATTAATAAGACTTCCCCTTTTTCATTGATGGGCACCATCATCACAGCCCCTGAACCTCCGGGTACCAAGCGCTCATAGGTGCGCTCAACGCCATTGGAAAATCGCAACTCCATGGACTCAATGGTAAATAGACGACTTTGGGCCACAATGTGACGATCTAATATTTGCGGTTTCTGAGCCATGGTCAACACACTATAATGAAGAAACTTGTGCAGTATGAACGTTAAAAGGCCGCAATTAAATGATCCACTGGAATGAAATCGATACCGTATTGTTGGATATGGATGGCACCTTACTCGACCTTCACTTTGATAATTATTTTTGGCTAGAACACCTACCAGAAAAATACGCCGCTCATCACGGCATGGAAAAGCCAGAGGCGTTAGCCAAGTTGTCAAAACAAATGGCGGCCAAGGTTGGGCAGCTAGAATGGTACTGTCTTGATTATTGGAGCGAGCTAACTGGATTGCCCATCGCAGATCTTAAGCATGATGTATCGCACAAAATTCAATTTCGCCCCCATGTGCCTGATTTTCTTGAGGCTTTACGTGCGGCAGGTAAACGAAGTGTGATTGTCACCAATGCACATCGTGATAGCGTAGATTTAAAAATGCGTCACACAGGCCTTAATGCCATGGTGGATCGTATTATTAGCTCCCATGATTACGGCTTTGCAAAAGAAGACCAGAGATTTTGGCACAGTCTTTCTCAGGACGAAGGCTTTGAAAAGTCACGGGCCGTCCTCATTGATGACAGTCTAGCTGTGTTAGAATCCGCCAAGCAATATGGCATTGGCCACCTTATGTGTATTCATGAGCCTGACAGCCAGAAACCCAAACGTATGATTACTGATTTCCACAGCATCGACCTATTTTGTGATGTCATGCCGGTGGCAAAGGATAATTAAGTGAGCGATAGCAAATCAGCAAAAGTTCGCCTTGATAAGTGGCTGTGGGCAGCGCGCTTTTTCAAGACACGTGCATTAGCGAAAGCGGCCGTTGAGGGCGGTAAGGTTTTATATGATGGTCAGCGCTGCAAAGTCAGCCGTACCGTTGATGAAGGGGCCAAATTGTCCATTCGTGCAGGCTATGATGAAAAGATCGTCACGGTATTAAAAGTCAGTGAACACCGCCGCGGCGCACCTGAAGCTCAATTGTTGTATGAAGAGACCGCTGCGAGCATTAAAAAGCGCATGGATGAAGCAGACCGTCGTCGGAAATTTGCCAAATCGAACCCGCTGTTCGATCACAAGCCCAATAAAAAAGAGCGTCGTCAGATTCACAAATTTCGTGAAGATACGATTCTTTAAACCCAATTCAGATTAAGTCGCCAGCGTTGAATGCTTGGCGAAGATAAAAGAGAGCCCCCATGGCCAGTAATGACATCCTGCAACGTTTCACCTTTGACCATAGCCATGTTCGTGGCGAGCTGGTGGGTTTAAAGCAAACCCTAGCTGAGGTGTATCAGCGTCAATCTTACCCCGAACCTGTGAATAACTTACTGGGTGAATTGTTAGTGGCGGCGGCTCTTCTGAGTGCCACCGTAAAAATTGAAGGTATTTTAAGTCTACAGGTGCAAAGTGATGGGCCTGTTAGCTTATTGCTGGCTGAAACCCGTCACGATGGACAGTTACGGGGTATTGCCCGCATGAACGAACTAAGCGATGCCACTGAAGCCAGTTTGCTAGGTGAAAAAGGTCAGCTAATTATTACCATTGAGCCTGACCAAGGCCGTCGTTATCAGGGAATAGTAGAGCTCGAAGACGGTAATATTGCCAAGTCCCTTGAAGGTTATTTTCGCCAATCGGAACAGCTGGATACTCACCTGTGGATAAGTTGCGAAAATGGTGTGGCGGCGGGTTTATTTTTACAAGAACTCCCCGCCCTTGGTGAAGTACAAGAAGCCATGGATGTGGATGAAGATGCTTGGAACCGCTTAAATCAACTGGCACAAACACTGCGCACGGATGAGCTATTGCATTTGGATAACGATGAAATCTTGCATCGTTTATTCCATGAGGAAAAAGTGCGTTTGTATGACGGACAGCCGTTGCGTTTTAACTGTAGCTGCTCCAAAGAACGCTTATCCGTGGCGCTGACTCAGATTGGTTATGCCGAGTGCCAAGATATTGTAGATGAGCAGAAAAAAATTCGCGCTGACTGCCAGTTCTGTGGCCAACATTACAGTTTTACCCAGGACGATGTGAACGGCTTATTTCCGTTAGAAAGCGCAAAAAATGGTAAGGGACTTCATTAGTTCCTGTCTTAAATGAGAATAAACCCAGTTTATAGCAAGTATAGGTAGCATAAATACACTGTATACCCACGATGTTTACTGGCCTGAAGCAGGTGAGGCTGGTGATCTAGGTGGGGCTTTCGGTCTTTTTATAACCTGCCTATTCGCCTAAATTGGATTTTCTGGCATACTCACGCACCTAAAATTTGTAACTCGCTCAAAGACGAACAGGCTTTGAGTGGTAACGTTTTCAGTTAGTCGGTCACAAGCCGGCGACTTACTTTGTTGGATTGGGCATTATGACCACCGTTTACACCGATCTTTCTTCTGCCTTATTGGTAGAAAAAGCACTAGAGCGCGGCGAAGGCCGTCTACAAGACAATGGCGCATTTGTTGTTGAAACTGGTGCCCGTACAGGTCGCTCTCCAAAAGACCGTTTCATTGTTCAAGAGCCAAGCACGGCCGATGCCATCGACTGGGGCAATGTTAACCGTCCATTCGATGCGGACAAATTCGATGCATTGTGGGACCGAGTAGAAGCGTATCTAGATCAGCACGATAAATTTGTATCTGACGTGCACGTAGGCGCTGACCCACAGCACTATCTTCCAATTAAAATGACCACCCAGACTGCTTGGCAGAATCTGTTTGGCCGTAACTTATTCATCCGTCCGGAAACGTTTAACCCTTCTGACAAAGAAGAGTGGCAGATCCTAAACGTTGCAGGTTTCGAATGTGTACCTGAGCGTGACGGCACCAATTCTGATGGCTGTGTCATTATTAACTTCGCAAAACGTAAAGTGCTACTTGCTGGTATGCGTTACGCGGGCGAAATGAAAAAAGCCATGTTCTCAGTACAAAACTTCCTATTGCCTGAAAAAGACGTGCTACCAATGCACTGTTCTGCCAACGTAGGTGAAGACGGCGATACATGCTTGTTCTTCGGCTTGTCTGGTACAGGTAAAACCACGCTATCTGCTGATCAAAGCCGTTACCTAATCGGTGATGACGAGCACGGTTGGGGTAAAGGTACTGTGTTTAATATCGAAGGCGGTTGCTACGCAAAAACCATCGATCTGTCTAAAAAGAACGAGCCAGTTATCTGGGATGCCATTAAATTTGGTGCCATCGTCGAAAACGTTGTGATCGATGCGGATACTCGTGTTGCGGATTACACTGACGTTTCTCTTACTGAGAACGGCCGTTGTGCATACCCACTTGAGCACATCGAAAAACGTGTCCTTGAGAACCGTGCAGGTGAGCCTAAAGCGGTTATCTTCTTAACGTGTGACATGACGGGCGTATTGCCGCCTGTTTCTATCTTGTCTAAAGAGCAAGCGGCTTACCACTTCTTGTCTGGTTACACAGCGCTGGTTGGTTCTACCGAAATGGGTGGTTCTAAAGGTCTTAAGTCTACGTTCTCTACTTGTTTTGGTGCGCCTTTCTTCCCGCGTCCAGCAGGTGAATACGCTGAGCTTCTAATGAAGCGCGTAACCGAATTCGACTCTCAAGTTTATCTTGTAAACACAGGTTGGACGGGCGGTCCTAACGGTGCTGGCGGTGAGCGTTTCTCAATTCCGACGACTCGTGCGGTAATCGCTGCGATCCAGTCTGGTGCGTTACGTGATACCGATACCAACACAACACCAGTGTTTGGTTTGAAAGTACCTAAAGCGGTTGAAGGTGTTGATGCTAAATTGCTTAACCCTGTAAACGCTTGGGCGGATAAGTCTAAGTTTGAAGAAGTGGCTCAAGGTCTTGCTCAGCAGTTCGTAGAGAACTTCAAAAAATACGATGTATCTGATGCGATCCGCGCTGCGGGTCCTCAGTTGTAATAAACACTCCTCACCCTAGGAATGTTAAAAGGCGCAACCTGGTTGCGCCTTTTTTTATGCCTGTCATTTAATGAATCACAAATAACCCCTCTAACCCCTAGCGCGTCGCAGTGACAATAACGTCAGAGCAACTATATTTATCTATAGCTGCCTGTGTGTGAGACGCCATGTTATTACGAACTCGCCTATATCTGATTTGCCTGCTGACGTTGTCAAGTGCCTTCAGTTTCGCCAATGTCCTATCACAGACAATGGACGATGTTGAAGAGAGTTATAAAAAATGTGAGGAACTGTATGAGCATATCCGCAAGAGTGAATGTGCCAATAGTGTGCTGGGTATGTTTGGACGAATATACTTTGAAATAGGGGTCAGCTTCACTGAACGGCAAGTGAAATTTCAAAATATTAAAACAGAAGATGATGCGTTTATTCTTTCAAGTGGCTTTAAACCAAGACCCATATTTTCGGTGAGCCTAAGTGATAGCTATATAGGTAGTAGCAACTTTGGTTACAGCATTGGGTTTTCCTACTTTGATGATTATGCCTTTGAGCAAGTAGTAAAACGGGGCAGTGATGAGAGCGACAAAAAAAGCGTGGACCTTGGAACCTATTCAAGCATGAATGTCATCGCCCTTAGCCCATCGGTTTTTTATAGTTATGGTCGAGATGACAGCACGCCCTATCGTTACATGAAGCTGGGTTTAGGCCTTAACCTTATGTACAGCGCGGTCAGGGGAACCGCCTATTTAACGGAACTTAAAACCGATACGGCTTGTTATCAATACGGCACGGATTATGTGAACGGGGATGTCACAGACGAAACTCAATTGAGAGTCTTATGCAACAGCACGCGCTTTCGTGAATCCAGTTATGGCTCTGGTTTTAAGCTATTTGTTGGCATGGACTGGCGCCGCTGGAAGGCTGAGATCTCAACGTCTTTGTTTCAGCACCGCGGTAGCGGTGACTATCGCTTTGTGACCCAGCAAACTCAGATTGTCTTTTCGCGTAAACTTGAGTTTTGACCATTGTTGTGAGCAAAAAACAATCTAATATAAGCTCTCAAAATCGGCCTTTTTATGCCAATTCAAACCAGTAATTTTGCCGCATGTGCATTATAATTCTTGCCCACCTGCCAAATGGGTTCGGCAGGCCATAACAATAATGTACATGAGTGGTTTATGGATCGTATTTATCAAACATTAGCAACCGAGCTGAATGTACAGCTGCAACAAATCACGGCTTCAGTGGCCTTGTTAGACGAAGGTGCCACGGTACCTTTTATCTCCCGTTATCGTAAAGAAGTCACTGGTGGGTTAGACGATGGCCAGCTGCGTACGCTAGAAGACCGTCTGCGTTATTTGCGTGAAATGGAAGACCGCCGTACTTCCATTTTAAAAAGCATCGAAGAGCAAGGTAAGCTCACCGACGAACTGAAAAGTCAGATCATGTTGGCGGATACCAAAAACCGTCTTGAAGATTTATACCTGCCATACAAACAAAAGCGTCGTACCAAGGGTCAAATCGCCATAGAAGCGGGTATTGAGCCATTAGCCGATTCATTACTAGCCAATCCTGAATTAAACCCAGAAAGCGAAGCCGCCATGTTTGTGGGTGCCGATAAAGGCTTTGCGGATACTAAGGCCGTATTAGATGGCGCAAAATTTATTCTCATGGAGCGCTTTGCTGAAAACGCCGATTTGATTCAACGCCTGCGTGATTTTTTATGGCAAGAGGCCACATTAAGTGTGCGTGTGGTTGCGGGTAAAGAAAACGAAGCGGCAAAATTCCAAGATTATTTTGAACACGATGAGCCGTTAAATAAAGTGCCAAGTCACCGCGCGCTGGCCATTTTACGTGGCCGAAATGAAGGCTTTTTAAGCTCTAATTTGGTAACAGGTGACCCTAACGACAAATTAGCGCCGAGTCCGTGTGAAGGCATGGTGGCCGGTTTTTATGGCATTGAATTTAACAGCCGCCCAGCCGATAAGTGGTTAGCCGAAGTAGTTAAGTGGACATGGCGCGTTAAGTTATTAACGTCACTGGAAAACGAACTGGTTTCACGCATTCGCGAAAGCGCTGAAGACGAAGCCATTAAAGTATTCGCCATGAACTTAAAAGATTTATTAATGGCCGCCCCAGCTGGGCACAAAGCGACCATCGGTTTAGACCCAGGTTTACGTACCGGTGTGAAGGTGGCGGTTGTGGATGCCACGGGTAAAGTGATGGACCACGGGGTGATGTACCCAACGCCCCCGCAAAACCAAATTGCGCAAAGTAAGGCGGCGTTAAAAGTGTTGTGTGAAAAGCACAATGTGGGCTTGATCGCCATTGGTAATGGTACCGGTAGTCGTGAAACAGACCGAGTGGTTGCCGAGTTCATTAAAGAAAACCCAAAACTTAAAGTGCAAAAGATTGTAGTCAGTGAAGCCGGTGCTTCTGTGTATTCCGCATCTGAATTGGCGGCAAAAGAATTTCCAGATTTAGATGTGACCATTCGTGGTGCCATTTCTATTGCCCGACGTTTACAAGACCCACTGGCGGAACTGGTGAAAATTGAGCCAAAAGCCATTGGCGTTGGCCAATATCAGCATGATGTTTCGCAGTCGGCATTGGCGCGCTCATTGGATGCAGTAGTCGAAGACTGTGTGAACGCCGTGGGTGTGGACTTAAATACCGCATCGGTGCCGTTGTTGACCAAGGTTTCCGGTTTGAACAGCACCATCGCCAATAATATTGTGGCGTTCCGTGAAGAGAATGGCGCTTATCAAAGTCGTACGGATTTGAAAAAAGTGCCTCGCTTAGGTGGTAAAACATTTGAATTAGCGGCTGGCTTTTTGAAAATTGCCAACGGCAAAAATCCGCTGGATGCCAGTTCTGTTCACCCTGAATCTTATGACGTGGTGAAACAAATCGCGGCCAAGGCGCAAAAAGATGTGAAGTCGATTATTGGCGACAGTGCATTTTTAAACGCAGTGAATGCCAGTGAGTTTGTTAGTGAGCAAGTGGGTTTACCCACGATAAAAGATATCCTCGCAGAACTGGAAAAACCCGGTCGAGACCCTCGCCCTGAATTCATTACCGCAGAGTTCAAAGAAGGCGTAGAGGAAATTAAAGATCTACGTGACGACATGATCCTCGAAGGTGTGGTGACCAACGTCACTGCCTTTGGTGCGTTTGTGGATGTGGGTGTACACCAAGATGGTTTGGTGCACATTTCAATGATGAGTGATCAATTCATTGATGACCCGCGCGAAGTAGTGAAAGCCGGTGATGTGGTTAAGGTGAAAGTGATGGAAGTAGACGCACCGCGTAAGCGTATCGCGTTATCTATGCGCCTGAGCGACAACGCCAGCGATTACCAAGCTGAGAAAGCCACACCACGGGGCGAGCGCAAGCCCCGTAATTCTTCACCTCGACAGCACTCAAGCCAGCCTAAAGCTGAGCCATCAAATAACCCAATGGCCGCTCTTTTTGCTCAAGCGCAGAAAAAGAAAGGCAAGCGTTTGTAGTTTTGATCTAAACTAAGAGCATGTATTCCTGTTGGGATACATGCTTATTAGGATAGAGTGTTGCGCTTAGCTTGTTTTTATCCTCAACTAAGCTAGCTATAATCGCCCCAATTTATATCTTAAGGATAGTCTCCTTTGTCTCAGCTTCTCCCATTCGACCAAGTACTTACTCTGCTAAAGGCGGTTCCGCCTTCTGCATTACGTTTTTCCCGAGGCATCGAGAAAGAAGGGCTACGGGTGAATGCGGATGCACGCATTAATCCTCAGCCACACCCACAGGCATTGGGGAGCACATTAACTCACCCGCATATCACTACGGATTACAGTGAAGCGTTATTGGAGTTTATTACCCCAGTCAAACAAAATGCGGATGAAGTATTAGCCTTTTTAGATGATGTGCAGCGTTTTAGCTTTCATAGCCTAAAAGACCAATATGTTTGGCCAGCGTCTATGCCTGGCATCATTGAAGATGAACTGGATGTACCGATTGCCGACTATGGTCGCTCTAATGTGGGCACGCTTAAACACGTTTATCGCCATGGCCTTTGGCATCGATATGGCCGCAAGATGCAATGCATTGCCGGATTGCATTACAACTATTCGGTATCTGACGAGTTATGGCAGGTCATTGCCGACTGGAAAGGCGAGACGTTAGATAAAGATTTTGTGAGCAATGAATACTTTGGGTTGATCCGTAACTTTCGCCGTTACTCTTGGCTATTGCTGTATTTATTTGGCGCAAGCCCAGCCATTGATGCCAGCTTCTTAATTGATGAAGAGCACGATTTAGAAAAGTGGGATGACAATACGTTCTATGCCCCTTATGCCACCAGTTTACGTATGAGTGGTTTAGGTTATCAAAATAATGCACAGGACGATTTATTCGTATGTTTTAATGGTTTGCCCACGTATACCCATACACTAAAAACCGCCATGCAGCAGTCTATGCCTCAGTACGAAGCAATGGGTGTAGAAGAGCAGGGCACATACAAACAGCTAAATACCAATCTCTTACAAATTGAAAATGAATACTATTCGGATATTCGACCAAAACGTAATAGTAAAAATGGCGAAAAACCGTTAACCGCACTCAATGAACATGGCGTCGAATATATCGAAGTTCGTTGCTTGGATTTGAATCCATTTGAAGCACTGGGTGCGAGTCGTGATCAAATAAACTTTATGGACTTGTTCCTGGCTTACTGCTTATTAAGCCCGAGCCCTAAGTTAAGCAATAGTGAATGTGCTGAGGTTTCTGAAAATCAAAAACGGGTGGTCATTGAAGGTCGTCACCCTGAATTCACCATGCAGCGTCATGGTGAAAGTGTGCGTCTGCAAGACTGGGCACGTGAATTACTGACCAATATGGCACCACTGGCGAAATTACTTGATGAGAAACAAGACGGTGACGATTTCCAAAACGCATTGCAGGCGATGTCACAACGAGTTGAAGACGTCTCGCTCACACCCAGTGCACAAGTGCTAGCTAAGATGAAGCAAAATGGTCAGTCTTTTTCTGAATTTGCACTAGAACAGGCCAAACAAGTTACTGAGTATTTTAAAGCGCCGGTAAATGATGAACGAAATGTTTATTGGTCAAAATTAGCGCAGCAGTCCATTGCCCAGCAGCACGAAATTGAGGCGCAAGACCGGCTTCCTTTCTCCGAATTCTTAGCTGAGTATCTAGTGAAAGCGTGAAGGCGATCACAAATACGATGGGTAAAATTCACATTGGCTAAAAAAGTCCGACGGTTTGCTTGATCTTGGTGCCTTGTGAGATAGATTTAACTCAAAAGGCATATGGAACTCGCTATGAAACTAGTGGAACCCCGCTGGGATCTTGAAAATTTGGAGAAAGCATACCGTCGCGGGTTTATGGCTGGCATGGTGGGAAAGCCTATTGTAGCGTGCCCACACAAAGCTGAAATTGTCGTAAACGCATGGGAAGCTGGCTGGCAAGATGGCAAAGAACAATTCGATATCAAGCACAGCACCCAACTAAAACAGACCCAATAAAAAAGGCCATAAAGTTATGGCCTTTTTTATACCCCTCATTTATTCATCTATGTATTAATTCTGAGCAACAAAATTCTGGAAGTATAAATCTTCTATATAGGGTTTTCCTTCAAGTTCAGTTAATAGCGCGCGAATTTCATCCAACGCCACCTGGCGTAATTTCTCACGGCCTTGGGCATCATTAACTGTGGTCTCGTTTTGTTGACTAAGCAGTAAGACCAGTTGATTTCGAATATAAGCCTGGTGATGATTAACCTTGCCTGCCGCTTCAGCACCGATAACGCGCAGTGCCACATCTGTTCGTATGTACTTTAATCTTCCGGTAGTGTTATCCCCATAATTGAGTACAAATGCCGGTTGCAGGTGAACGTATTGGGTGGCATTGCCTGTTGCAGGTGCTTCAGCCATGCTTACAGGGCTGTTAAGAGCGATGAAAGTCATTACAATTAGAAGGCGAAGTGATGTCATGCTTGATTCCTTTTTACGTTTTCTACCTTTAGCATAGATCAGCTTGGCCACCTTGCTGCAACCAAAGTCATAAACACATGTCTATGACAACACACTTCTCATATTGGCTTCTCATTAAGGGTATTTATGTTGCCGTTTTCAAATCGAATGATTTATCTGGCTGTATTTTTGGCATGTACTGGATTGTTGGCCAGTGCTTATTACTTTGAATACGTGATGTATATGGATCCATGCCCATTGTGCATCATGCAGCGTATTGCCGTATTAATTGTCGGAATAGGCGGCTTGCTGGGTTTTTTACTTGGACGCAATCAAGTTGCGCGTTTAGTTGGCGCTGTTGTGATGTGCCTTGGGGCCCTACTGGGCCTAGGGGTTGCGGGTCGTCATGTTTGGATTCAAAGCCTACCAGCCGACCAGGTGCCCACTTGTGGCCCAAGTCTAGAATACATGGTGGATACACTACCTTGGGCTGATGTGTTGACGATAATGCTTCGTGGTAATGGTAATTGTGCGGATGCACACTGGTTATTTCTAGGTTTATCCATGCCGCAGTGGGTATTGGTGTGGTTTGTTGGGTTTACTCTGGTAGGGGTTTACTTAGCTTTTAATCGCAAAAAGCAGTAGAAATACGCCAATAAAGAAATGAAAATATAAAGCGCTTGTTAGCGATACTATTGCAAAAATGCTGTGGGCTCAAGCACTAAAAATATAGAAAAATTTGAGCTTGCAGCGGTTAATTCCAGTGCCTATATTGAATGAACTGACCTTGGATCCATAACTATAAGCAAGAGGATTGGCCATGTTAGAAAGTTGCAAAGATGCTAAAGAACGTTGGGGCGGCGTGCATTCGTTAATTGACCGTTGGTTAAATGAGCGCCAAGAATTATTGGTACTTTACTGTGCCATCAAAGGTCTTAAACCTTACAGTCCCCGTGAAACCCCTTTATCAGTAAAAGTTCAAGCGTTCTGTCAGGTGTTGATGGATTACTGCAGTGCGGGGCACTTTGAAGTCTATGAGCAACTTGTACGTGAAGCCACCGAATTTGATGATGGCGGCATAGAACTGGCCAAACACCATTATCCATTGTTAGAGAAAATTACGGTTAAGTGCGTAGAATTTAATGACAATTACGATACGGCTGAAAAGTGCATTGAAAAACTAACAGATCTACCTAAAGACCTTTCCGAGCTTGGTGAGTTACTCGAAGAGCGTTTCGAATTAGAAGATGAATTGATCGAAGCTCTGCACAATGTTCATAAAGAAATGATAGCTTAAGAATCCTTTCCAAGTGGTGCTTTACCACTTCAGGTTAATAGACCCGTAGGCTCTTCAATTGAGCTGGTGTCTATTAACGTTCATGCTTATATTCAAATCTGCCAAAACCCTCAGACTCGCCTACACTTAAACTAGAAAGTAGGGACGCTGAATATGAAAACCAACCTCATTATCGTATTAACCTCATTATTGGTGGCTTGCTCCAGTTCCAACAGCCCAACCCAGCAATGGGAAGTGGCCGTGCGTGGTGTCTATAGTGCGTGTTTAGCGGCCGATGGAAACCATGCCTTAGTCGGCTCTATTCATCATGGTGGTAGCTATTGGCAAGTTAACCCCGCTGAGCGTGTATATGATTGGAACCATCAAGCAGAAACCTTAACGGGTGTATTAAGTTGTGCATTAAGTGACAACGACCGATATGCCAGTACCGCCGAACACCGCAAGATCGTACTTTGGAATGCACAAACCGGTGAGGCGTTTTGGTTATGGGAAGCCCCTGCCAATATAAAAGATATGGCGTTAAGTAACGATGGCCAGTTTGCGCTATTAGGGCTCGATAATTACCAAGCGGTTTTGTTTGATATTCAAAATGGTGGTGTTAAATCTCGATTAGCCCATGAGGGGGTAGTGCAAACGGTTAGTATGAGTCGTGATCGGCAATGGGCCATGACGGGCGGTGATGACTCTAACGTTAAGGTATGGGATTTGCGAACGGGTAAAAACGTATATTCTTGGCAATTGAATAATCAAATCAAGGTGGTCGCCTTAACTCAAGATGGGCAGCTCGGGTTTGCAGCCAGTCATCGTGATGACAGTGTTTTATGGGACTTATCAAACGGCAATGAATTAGCGCGCTTGCCTCAACATAATGGGTATTATCAAAGTGCTCGATTCAACCAAGATGCAACCCAATTACTGACCGGTAGCTCAAGTGGGCAAGTTATTTTATGGGATGTGGCAAGTGCACAAAAGTTGAAGTCTTGGCAATTATCACCACGCAGTGGCTGGGTAAATAAAGCGACACAGGTTTTGGATGTGGCATTTGCACCTAAGGGATTTAAGGCCGTCGGTGCAAACGGGTTGGTTTATCAGTTAGATTGAACGGTGAGAGTACTAGCGGTTGATGTTTTCAAGTTGCTGTTGACGATTGTCTAATGACTCTTGGAAACCTTTTATTTGATCAAGCATCTCGGGGACTTTATCCAGTGGTGCAGTGGTAAGAGGAAGAGATGTGTCATCATTTTGTGTTGGGTCGAATCGTGGCTTTTCTTTGGATTGATTCTGATAACCCTCAGGAAGGTCGATGGTTTTCATGGAGTTGATTTTATCTTCAACTTGCATAGCTTGAGCATTTGAGCCTTCAGGGGGGTGATCGCTGAACTGCCAATTTCCTTTTTCATCCTGCCAGCGATAAAGGGACTTGGGTTGATCACTGGAGATGACGCTTTTTCCAATATCAGAAGCCGGCTTTAAAAATTCTGATATTTCTAAGATGGGGCGACCATCTGGTTTTTTTAGAATAAACGGGCTGGCCAGTGCGAGTACCAAGGCCAAAAGTAATAGTTTAATGATTATACCCATTGCAGACTCCTTGTCAGTATTGAGGCCACTTTACCTGAATCTTGTCAAAGAATCAGCGGGAAGATTGTTAGGGTAAATAAAATGTAAAAGGAATGGGTGTAGAAGGATTACACCTTGTTATTAATCAGCAGGAAGCTAGGCGAGTGGGAAAAACCTTCGATCCTATAAAACCGCAAATTGCTAGAGTGGTTACTCAAGCGCAGCCAAAGCGAATCCTGATTGCAAATGCAAAAGGAGGTTGCGGTAAAACGACACTGGCCACAAATACAGCGGCCTATTTTGCAAGCCAGGGTCACAAGGTCGCATTAATTGACCATGACCCACAAGGTTCTAGTGCTCAATGGTTAGCGGCGCGTGGTCAAACCCTACCACCCATTTATTCAGTGGCGGCATACCGTAAAGATGATTCGCACACGACGCGAAGTTTTCAACTGATGGTGCCTATCAATACCACCCATATAATTATAGATACCCCCGCCGGTATAAGTGGAAATGTGCTTTCTGACCACTTGCGTCATTGTGATCTTGTAATGATGCCAGTGGTACCTTCTGTGATTGATATACGCGCTGCCACTGGTTTTATAAAAGATGTTTTGTTAAGTCCAGGTTTTAGAATTAAACCAAAACCCATTGCTGTCATTGCCAATCGAGTCAAACGAAACACATTAGGTTACAACAAATTAGAAGTGTTTCTGAGCAGCCTGAATATTCCATTTATCACCACTATTCGTGATACGCAGCAATATGTGCGTGCAGCAGAATTTGGAATGGGTATTTTTGATTTCAGCCAACCACACGAAAAAGATCTCGAAGAATGGCAGCCATTAATCAATTGGCTCAACTTTCAGCTCAATAACAGCGAAATCGTTTAATTATTTTCAAAAAATACCGTTTAAATCTGGCGTATCAGTTTTGTGTTTGTATAATTGCCGTATCCACACAGAGCATACCCAGAGGTAAACATGGCAGCACGTAAGAAACCCGTTACTAAGAAAGCAACTAAAGCAGCTGTAAAGAAAGCACCGGCTAAAAAGCCAGCTGCTAAAAAAGCACCTGCAAAGAAAGCACCTGCAAAGAAAGCGGTTGCTAAAAAAGTAGCTAGCCCAGTTACTCAGCTAGAAAACGAAATTGCCAAGCTAGTGACACAATTAGGTGCTGCTCGCACTAAGCAAGCTGCTGAAGCGACTAAGCAAGTCACTGCTGCCACTAAAGCTGTTACTAAAGCCGCTGCTGCTGCTAAAAAAGCAAAAGACGCTCAAGCGAAAGTTGCAACTAAAGTAAAAGCAAAGAAAACCCCTGCTGCTGTTAAGCAACTTGCAGGCGCTAAAGCAAAAACAGCTGAAGCAACTAAAGCACTGAAAGAAGCAAAAGCAGTTGCTAGCGCAGCCAAAGCGGCTCAAGCTGAAGTGAAAGCAGAAGCGGCTAAAGCGGCTAAAGTTGAGAAAGTACGTACAGCAGCTGAAAAAGCCTTCCTTAAAGCAGAAGCGGCTAAAGACAAAGCGGCTGCTGCAAAAGAAAAAGCCAAAGCGAAAGCCGCTGCTGTTAAAGCAAAAGCAAAAGCTAAAGTAGCCAAAGAGAAAGCGAAAGCCAAAGCCGCTGCTAAGAAAGAAGCGGACAAGCTGAAGAAAGAAGCGGCTAAAATCAAAAAAGCTGAACAGAAAGCAGCGAAAGCAGCCGCTAAGAAGCTTAAAGCTGCCGCAGCAAAAGAAAAAGCCAAAGCGAAAGCAGCGGCTAAGAAAGTAGCGAAAGCAGCTAAGCCTGCTGCGAAAAAAGCGCCTAAAGCCGCTAAGCCTGCAAAAAAAGCAGCTAAACCAGCTAAAGCGAAAAAAGTAAAAGCAGCTAAAGTTGCTTCTGCTCCAGCCGTTGAAGCTAAGCCGGAAGCGCCAGCTGCCGCTACGCCAAGCTTATTTGCTGAAAATAACTAAGACACACTGGTGTCCTAGGGTTGCAGGTGCTGATAAAGCGCCTGTAACCAGCCTTCCTTATTTATTATCTTCGCTTCCCCCAAATACCGTTTGATACTTGATTCAAACACCTCGTACCCACTCAATCGTGATGTTGGCCAATCTTTGCTAACCTGGAAGAGTAACGCTTGTTGAGCTTGTTCGCCTGTTAACTCCAATTGTTTACATGCCTCATAAAACGGCCCTTTGGTTAAAAGCTTGATTCGCTGACGCAATTGCCGAATAGGCCGAATGTTATTGATTTGCCAGTTGTGTATTTCATCCATCGAAGCCGAGGGTTGAAACAATTTATGTTGCGTCGAAAGCCAGCCAATAAAGAGCAGGATGTTGATATCTAAGTGATACTGGTCTTGGGCGTTTAATAAAAAATCTGCACAACCAGGTTGTTTATATTGCTCTAAGGAATATAACCAAAATGGGTTATCCCAGCGATTTGTGGCATCATGCGCACCTTGACACATCGTCCACCTCTTTGAATTTGTGAAACCGAGTTATGATACGTCTGCAACAGGTTAATTTACACCTAGGCACCAAAATAATCTTACAACAAGCGGACCTAACGGTTCACGATGGCCACAAATTAGCCGTAGTAGGAGCCAATGGTGCAGGCAAGTCCACACTCTTTAAGTTACTCCTCAACCAATTGGTGCCTGATCAAGGTGAATTATATTTACCGAAAAACTGGCGCATAGCTCACATGGCGCAAGAAGTGGCTGCGTCTGAACAAAGCGCGTTGGATTATGTGCTAGATGGCCATCAGGAATTTCGCCGTATTCAAAATGCAATGGTAGCGGCTGAAAATGCTCAAGATGATTTAACCCTTGCCAGTCTTCATGGTGAATTTGAAGTGATCCATGGTTATCAGGTGGCTCAGCTAGGGCAAACCATGCTAGCGGGTTTGGGTTTCAAACAAGAGCAGATGTCGCATCCTGTTAGTGCCTTTAGTGGTGGCTGGCGCATGCGTTTGAATCTTGCTAAAGCCTTAATTATGCCAAGCGATTTACTCTTGCTGGATGAGCCAACTAACCACTTGGATTTAGATGCGAGCTTGTGGCTTGAGAGTTTTCTGCAAAAGTATCGTGGCACCTTATTGCTAATTAGCCATGATCGCGATTTCATCGATTCAGTAGTGGATGGCATTGTGCATTTACACCAGCAAGCCATTAATTTGTATTCTGGTAATTATGCTGATTTTGAACGCCGTCGGGCTGAGCGCCTTGCTCAACAGCAATCTTTATTTGAACAACAACAAGCTCAAATTGCGCATATTGAAAGTTTCATTGAGCGCTTCAAAGCTAAAGCCAGTAAAGCCAAGCAGGCCCAAAGCCGCGTAAAAGCCCTTGAACGCATGGAGCGTATTGCCCCTGCTCATGTGGACAGTCAGTTTCATTTTGAATTTCCTAATGCGGATAAATACAGTGATCCTCTGTTGAATTTACAGCAAGTGAATATTGGTTATGGCGATAAAGTGCAGTTGGAGTCGGTGAATTTATCCTTACGCCCAGGGGATCGTATTGGTTTGTTAGGTGCAAACGGTGCGGGTAAATCCACATTAATAAAAGCCATTGTGGGCGAATTGACCGCCATGCAAGGTGAATATTTCAAAGGTGAATACCTTGCCGTTGGCTATTTTGCCCAGCATCAAGTGGATGAGCTGGATCTTCGTCTTACACCTGCGGAGCATCTACTGGCACTTAAACAGGATGCGAGCGATCAAGAAATCCGAAACTTTTTAGGGGGTTTTGGCTTTCATGGAGACCAAGCCCTTGAAGTGTGTGAAACGTTCTCCGGAGGCGAGTTAGCGCGCTTAGCACTCGCACGTATTGCATGGTTAAAACCAAATCTTCTTATTTTGGATGAGCCCACTAACCACCTCGATTTAGACATGCGCCATGCCCTTACCTTAGCATTACAAAATTATGATGGGGCCATTGTAGTGGTAAGCCATGATCGGCATTTATTGGTAAACACCGTTGATCAGTTTTATCTTGTGCATCAAGGTCAAGTATCGGAGTTTGATGGGGATCTTGAAGACTATCGCGCTTTTATTAAGCAATCAGAAGATGACAACCAAGAAACCGGTGAGCCCAGTAAGCAAACCACCAACAGCGCTGAAGCTAAAAAAGAAAAAAAACGCAAAGAAGCTGAGATCCGTAAATCCTTAAGCCCACTTAAAAAGCAAGTGACGAAACTCGAAGCTCAGGTAGAAACCTTACAAGCACAGATGGCTGAGATTGAAGAACAATTGGCTGACACCTCATTGTATGAACCTGCGCAAAAAGCACAATTACAAACCGTGCTTGGCAATCAAAGTCAGACTAAAAAACAGTTAGATGAAGATGAAGAGCAATGGATGATGTTGCTTGAAGAACTGGAAGAGCTAGAAGCGCAACTCATTCAATCAGATTAAACGGATAGCTCTTGGCCTGACTCATGGGAGTCAGGTAGGGTAAGCGGTACGACCACACTAAACAGGGTGCCCTTGTTGATTTCACTGCTGGCAGTAATGATGCCGCCCAGCTGTTGCGTGACAATGTTATAGGTCATATACATACCTAGGCCGGTGCCACCATCCCCTCGTTTTGTGGTGAAGAAGGGGTCAAAAATTTTACTGCATGTCACTTCGTCCATTCCTTCACCGTCATCTTTATATTCCAAGTGCAGATTATCTTCATCCGCTTTAATGGAGAGATAAATGTTGCCATGACGATCCGGAAAAGCATGCTTAATGCTATTCATGATCATATTGCTGATGATGTGATAATAGGCGCCAGAGTAACTCTCAATGATTAATTCAGGGCTAATATCCAGATGCACCTTTATCTGAGTCTGTTTTAACTGAGGTTTTAATGTCACCAATACCTCATCAACATGTTCATAAATGTTAAACGAAGTGACTTCTTCAACGGACTGGTTAACGGCCACATTTTTGAACGTCTGCACAAGCTGCCTTGCCTTGCGTAGATTTGTTTCCATGATGGATATGGATTCATGGGAAATGTTTAAGAATTTACCGAAGTCAGTGGCGGTCAATGTTTTGTTATCGAACTTTTTTTGCAGTACTTCACTTTCTGTTTTATTGAAGGAAAGGGCCGTAATGGAATTGCCTAAAGGCGTATTAATTTCATGAGCGACGCCAGCCACAAGTTGACCCAATGAGGCCATTTTTTCTGCAATGATGAGTTGCTGCTGAGCATTCTCTAGATCCTCCGTGCGCTCTTTGACCTTATGCTCAAGTGTGTCATTGGCTTTTTGTAAGGCGTTGGATTTCTCTTTGAGCTGTTGAGTCATATCATTAAAAGCACGGCCAAGAGTGGTTAGCTCATTATTGGTGGTAATATTTACGGCCACATCCATATCACCTTTACGCAAGCTGACGACACCGTGAAGAAGTTGGTCTAATGGTCTGCGTAAGTTCACTTGAACCATCCAGTAAATTGAGGCTGCGGTCACAATGATGGCCAATAAGGTGACGAGAGTAAGGCGAATGATTAACGAATTAGTTCGTTTGATTAAGCCTACTGTGGGGCTTAATGCCATGACTTTAAATGTTTTATCATCATCACTGGGTAAACCCACAGCCACCTCTGAGAAAATATAGGGGTCATTGCCAACCTCAAGGTCATGCTCTGAAAAATGATACTGTTGGTTATGGTCAATGCTGGATGCCCAAACATGCTCACTGTCTACAATTGCCAACTCAGCGCCCAGTCTATCTGCAACCGTTTGTAAGCTATCGTTATCCGGTTCTTGTACCGCGACAATAATGATGGCCCGTTGAGAGGTGATTTGCCAATTATCAGGATGGACTAAGTCGATTACGATTTGTGACCAGGTGATAAATTGAAGTCGATCTTGGGCAAGGCTGATAACTTCACCGGATGTGAAGTTTTTAGGTCGTGATAATTGATTGAAGTGATCAGAGGGGATCTCATTAGTAAGTTCAACGCCCATGGATTCATAAAAGAAATCGGAATTTTCTTGGTATACCGTGCTGATATCAAAAAAATCACCATCATAATTTAAACGATGGATCGGCAACTTATAAACATGGGGTGTTTGTTCATAGGATTTTTTGTCATAGCGGAAAAACCAAACAAATTCATGATCAATGATGACAGAGGGCAGTGGCGCACTATTTTCATGTTGATCAAATGTATCCGTGTGATAAATCGTCAGCTCACTTAATTGATGTGACGGTAATAAGTGAATGAGGGATCTTGCGAGCTGTAACTGGCTTTGAAAATAAAAAGTAGCATCGGAATCAAGAATCTTTTGATTAATTTGAGAGGCGTCTTCGGCATACAATGGCCCATAATTATTTAGTAGGACAAGTTGCTCTGTAATAATTCGATTGGATTCCACATCACCAATTGAATTATGGGTACGGCTAATATTATTTTCTATTTCTGATGCAAATAGGTTTCCGGCGGCTTGTACTCGCTCAAATGCTACTTCTTTTAAATCGCCATAAGACTGCCAGCCCACTAGTGCCGCTACACCCACAGAAAAAATAATCAGAGCAATGAATACCAATCCGATTAACTGGCGGCTAATGCGATTCATGGCAAGCTTCATTGTGGTGCCTTTCGCCAACGCTTGATGGCGGTATCGTAGCTTAATGTGCTTGGTTTCTCTCGTGCTTGCGCAGGCTTTGGTGAACCAGGTTGTGCCAACCAGTATGCCTGGGTTCTTTTTGGATTTAATTTGGGTGAATATCGAGCGAGCTTTAAGCTACCCATGATTTTATCTTGCTCGTAAGCAATATTATTCATGGCCTCTTTTGCGGATATTTGTCCATTTATGGCTCTATCAAGATTGGGCCACCATGCGCGAAATAATAGAGGATAGTGGGGCACATTCAGACCCGTATCCGTCCATAAATGGATGGCATCACTTTGGTAAAACTCGATAAGGCCACCCCAGCGTGATTTATTTTTTTGCACGTAATCGCTGGACAATGTTGAGTGCCTAACGGGCGTGCCTCCTGCTTTAAATTTGGCAACGGCGGCGGACTTACTCACACAAAACTGCGCCCATAACCAAGCTGCCGCGCGCTTTGGCCCTCGGGTATTTTTGGGAATGGTCCAACTGCCAGCATCTTGGTAGCCCACTTTCATGCCTTGTTTCCAGTAACGGCCATGAGGCGTGGGTGCTAAACGCCAGACAGGTTCACCCTTTTCATTGATCATCTTTCCTTGCTGATAGGCCGGTTCATTGATCCATAAGGTGTAGAGGAACATTTGTTGAGCCACATTACTTTGAGCGGCGGCAATATTATTATCTCGAAAGGTGCCTTGTTTGGCGGACGGTGGGCTGTATTTATTAAGCCAATCAATATAGCTTTGCAAAGCATAAATCGCCGCTGGGCTGTTCGTCGCACCACCACGTTCCACACTGGACCCCACAGGGCTTCTATTTTCGATGCGGATGCCCCACTCATCAACAGGCGTGCCATTAGGCAAGCCGGTATCACCGGCACCTGCGATGGATAACCATGAGTCAGTAAAACGCCAGCCTAAAGACGGGGATTTTTTGCCAAAATCGGTGTGCCCATATACTTTTTTTCCATCAATGGGCGTGTTGGTAAAAAACTCGGCGATGTCTTCATAGGCGGCCCAGTTTTCAGGTACCCCCAATGAATAGCCATTGCCTGTTCCGTATTTTTTTTCAGTAAATTGTAGAAACTGGTCTTTTATATCTTTGCGTGTAAACCAGTCATGACGAAACCAATATAGGTTTGCAAACTGTTGATCTAGCAG
>MDTG01034865.1_pt1 | contig 26038 bp, 26 predicted proteins | sample 811421 | NCBI WGS metagenome assembly MDTG01 (sample SAMN05326645, study PRJNA326480) | marine metagenome | isolation source: seawater | place: Pacific Ocean: South East | collected 2011
TTCAATAGACAGATCTGTAGTTAGTCTAAAAATCAATAGCCTTGAAGAAAAAAAATTGTTGAATAGATCACAACCTGCAGACAAAAGATCATATGATTTGAACTTAACAGATAATGGAGCTTTACTAGTAAAATCTTTAATTAACAGTGTAGAGAATCAGGAAAAGTTAATATTTGATAAATTAAGTTCAGAAATTTTTAATTTCACAAATTCATTAAAATTGATATTGGGTAAAAAGATAAGGATAAAAGCTAAATTAAATGATTAATCAAGAAATTATAAACAATTTAAAGTCATGGCCATTTAAAGAGGCAATGCAAATTGTAAAAAAATATGGAGGTCAGAAAAATTTTAAAATACCTAAAAAAGGCTTTGTTCTTTTTGAGACCGGGTATGGTCCTTCTGGTTTGCCACATATCGGCACCTTTGGCGAAGTTGTTAGAACTTCTATGGTAAAAAATGCACTAAATTCAATTGTTGAGTGTCCAACTAAATTAATTACCTTCTCTGATGATATGGACGGACTAAGAAAAGTTCCTGAAAATGTTCCTAACAAAGATATGCTCAAAGAATTTATAGGAAAACCTCTTACTTCTATTCCAGACCCTTTTGGTAAGTATGAAAGTTTTGGGCATCATAATAATGCTAAATTAAAAAGTTTTTTAGATGAGTTTCGTTTTGAATATGAATTTGTTAGCTCTACCGATAAATATAAAAATGGCTATTTTAATTCAACAATTTTAAAAATTTTTGATAATCACCAAACAATACTCGATATTATATTACCTACTTTAAGAGCAGAAAGAAAAGAAACTTATAGTCCTTTCCTTCCAATCAGTGAACATTCTGGTCAGGTCTTACAAGTTAAAATTGAAGAATACAAAATGGATGCCAAAACTATTATTTACAAAGATCCATCTCTAAATAAATTAATTGAGACTGAGGTTGTAAATGGCAAATGTAAATTACAATGGAAAGTAGATTGGGCTATGAGATGGATGGCATTTGATGTTGATTATGAAATGTGTGGAAAGGATTTAACTGAAAGTGTTGAGCTTGGATCTAAAATTTGTAAAGCCTTAGATAAAAAACCTCCTACAAATTTAATTTATGAAATGTTTCTTGATGAAAAAGGTGAAAAAATATCAAAATCAGTTGGTAACGGAATAAGTGTTGATGAATGGTTAAGGTATGCCTCCCCAGAAAGTTTAGCTTTATATATGTTTCAAAAACCTAAATCTGCAAAGAAATTACATTTTGATGTAATTCCAAAAACAGTTGATGATTATCTTTCTCACTATAATTCATATTCAAAATTGGATAACTTAAAAAAGCCAGATAGCCCAATATGGCATATTCATTCAGGTAAACCAAAAGACTTTAAAACAGATATAAATTTTAATACTTTAATAAATTTAGTTAGTGTCTCAAATTCAAATGATAAAAAAGTTATATGGTCATTTATTAATAAATATGATGAAAATTTAAATCCAGAAAATAATCAGGAATTCGATCGTTTAATTGATTTCGCTCTTAATTATTATAATGATTTCATATTACCAAAAAAAATATATGTACAAATAGATAATAATAATAAACACGTTTTTATGGATATTATAAATGTTCTTGAAAATGATGTATCGTCTCAAAGTACTGCCGAAGAAATACAAACAATTCTATATGAAGTCGGGAAAAAACATAATTTTGTAAACCTAAAAGATTTTTTTAAACTAGTTTATCAGGTCTTGCTTGGTCAAGATCAGGGCCCAAGACTTGGTTCATTTATTAAACTATTTGGGATTAGAGAAACTATTGATTATATTAAAAAATTAATAGATAGTTAGTTTTATTGTACAATATAGCTTTAAGTATTCTAAGAAGTCTCCCTCCTGAATTATCACATTCAATAACAATAAAATTTTTAAAATACTTATTATTTTATAAGAAAAATTTTGATGACCCAATACTAATGCAGCATATATTAGGATTAGATTTTCCAAATCCTATTGGTCTTGCCGCTGGTTTTGATAAAAATGCAGAGGTTATTAAAGCATCATTTAATTTAGGATTTGGTTTTGTTGAAGTAGGTACTGTTACACCAAAACCACAAACTGGAAATGAAAAACCAAGAGTTTTTAGACTTCCAAATGAAAATGCAATTATAAATCACCTAGGTTTTAATAATAAAGGATTAATTGCAGTTAAAAAAAATTTAAAAAATTTTAGAAAGCTTTTTTATGAAAATAAAATAATTGGAGTTAATATTGGAAGAAATAAAATTACAGAGAATGCTATCGAAGATTATATTTTTTGTTTAGAAAATTTAGGCAATCTTTCGAGTTACATAACAATTAATATTTCATCACCTAATACGCTCGGTTTAAGAGATCTGCAATTAAGGGACAATATAGAAAAACTAATAAAGAGAATAAAATTAAAAAAACTTGAAATAGAATCAATTCACAATAAGCCAATATTAATAAAAATATCACCAGATCTTAATGAAGAACAATTAAGAGATATTGCCTTAATATCACTTGCAAATAATATTGATGGACTTATTATTTCAAATACTACTATTTCTAGACCAGGTAATCTAAGTTCTGATCAAAAACAGAAACAAGGAGGCCTTAGCGGTAAGCCACTATTTAATTTGTCTAACAAAATTTTAAAACAAATGTTTGAATTAACTAATGGGCAAATTCCACTAATTGGAGTAGGAGGCATATCTAATGGTAGTGACTGTTATGAGAAAATTAAATCTGGAGCCTCATTAGTTCAAATATATACAGCCCTTATTTATTCAGGCCCATATCTCATTGATGAAATTAAAAAAGAACTTGTTGATTTGATCAAAACAGATGGGTACAAAAATATATCTGAGGTAATAGGTAAATCTGTTTAAAATGAAAAGAATCTTTTCAATAGAGGAAATCATTAACAAATATGACACATTCATCTTAGATCAATGGGGCGTTATTCATGATGGTAAAATAGGATATGCTCATGCAAAGGCAGCTATAGAATATCTTGAATATAAAAATAAAAACTTAGTTATAGTTTCAAATTCTTCTAAAAGAAAAAAAACTTCTGCTCAAAGATTACCAGGTTTAGGTTTTAATCAAAAAGCATTTAAAGAAGTATTGACTAGTGGTGAAATGATTTGGCAAATGATTTTTAATTTAATGCAAACAAAACTTAAAAAGAAAAATTGCTTGCATATTTTTGATGAAAGAAAAGAGGATGGTTTAAATTTTAGGAATGGTCTTGATGAAATTTATTTTGTAGAAAACGTTAATGAAGCAGATTTTATAATTGCATGTACACCATATCATAATTCAAAACCTATAGATTATATTCCAATGTTAAATGCAGCTTTAAAAAAAGGTTTGATTATGTTTTGTGCCAACCCAGACTTTCAAACTATTGAAGGAAACATAAATACATTTTGTATGGGTGTAATAGCAGAGTTATATAAAAGAATTGGAGGTGAAGTGATTATAAAGGGTAAGCCAGAAATAGATATTTATATTGAGTCAACAAAGTGTGTAGATTTAAATAAATCAAAGACTGTTGCAATAGGGGATTCACTTTTTCATGATATTAAAGGTGCGCAAAAGTTTAATATAGATAGTGTTTTAGTAAAATCTGGTATTCATCAAAAAGAAGATATTGATAAACTAATTCGAAATCATGAGATTAATCCTTCATACTTGATAGATAATTTTAGTTTGTAAGAATACTTGACAAAGTTTTTTTTATAATTAGTAGGTCTAAAAATATGTCTATGAGATGTGAAATAACTGGAAAATCTTTTTTAACTGGAAATAATGTAAGTCATGCAAAGAACAGAACTAAAAGAAGATTTAATCCTAATCTACAAAATATAAGTTTTGTAAGTGAAATCCTTGGAAAAAAATATAAACTTAAGGTTGCTACAAGTACTATTAGAACAGTAGAAAAAAAAGGTGGCTTAGATGAATATTTAATAAATACACCTAGTTCAAAGTTAGCATCTAAAGCTAAAAAAATAAAAAAAAATATACTTTTGAAAAATAATTAATATTTTTTTAAAATGGGTTTCTTCTTTGAATTAACAACAACTTTAAATAGCATTAATACAGAATTATTATGGGTCCTAATGCTATTGTTTTGTTTTCTTTCAATTTTAATCTTTTTAAAACTTTTTGGATATGTGGGAATTTATATTTATTCTTCACTTGCGGTGATTGCTGGAAATATTCAAGTTTTAAAAACAGTTGATTTTTTTTATTCTCCTGAGCCAGTTGCTTTAGGCACAATTTTATTTGCTACAACATTTTTATGTACTGATATTCTCTCAGAATATTATGGAAAAGAAAAAGCAAGAAAAAATATTTTAATTGGTTTTTCAGCTTTTCTTTTTATGACTCTTTTAATGATTATCACATTAGGATTCAAACCTTCTTCAGAAGATTGGGTTCAAGAAAGTTTAACAAATGTATTTACGCCTATGACAAGGTTTTTTGTTGCTAGCATGATTGCTTATTTAGTTAGCCAGTATTTTGACGTTTGGTTTTTTAATTATTTGAAAAAAATAACTTCTGAAAAATATTTATGGTTAAGAAATAATATATCAACTGTATCATCATCTTTAGTAGACAATACCGTGTTTAGTGTTTTTGCATGGATATTACTCAATCCGGAGACGGTAAGTGTTTACGATGTTATAATGATATATATTTTAGGAACATATTTGCTTAGAGTAATAATAGCTTTGTTAGATACGCCATTTATTTATATTGCTAAGTTTTTTATAAAAAAAACTGATGTCTAATTTTGAATGGAAAATAATAAAAAAACTTAATTATAATAATGCAAGATTGGGGGTAATTTCCACCCCTCATGGTGATATTGAAACTCCTGCATTTATATTCTGTGCAACCAAAGCGGCTCTAAAGTCATTTACTACAAAAGAAGCTAAAAACAATAATACTCAAATTATACTATCCAATACATATCATTTAATGCTCCAGCCAGGCAGTGACTTGATTGCAAAGCATGGAGGATTGCATAAGTTTATTGGGTGGAGTGGACCAATGTTAACTGATAGTGGAGGTTTTCAAATATTTTCTTTAGGATATGGATCAGTTGCTGATGAAATAAAAGGTAGAAAAACGAATTCAAAAGTTAGAAAAACTTTAATAAATATAAATGAAGAAGGTGCTATTTTTAAGTCATACATAGATGGTTCTAATCTGTTGTTATCCCCTGAAAGATCAATACAAATACAAAGAGACCTTGGAGCAGATCTTATTGTTGTATTTGATGAATGTACACCTTTCAATGTTGACAAAGATTATACTTACAATTCAATGCTAAGGAGTCATAGGTGGTCTAAAAGATCAATAAATATGTTCAATTCTAACTTCAAATACAGCCCAAAAAAAGGATCTTCTGGGTTTCAAGAAATTTATGGAATTATTCAAGGTGGAATTTATAAAGAATTGAGGGAAGAAAGTATAGATTTCAATCTGACAAAAATAAATACATTTGGTATTGCGATTGGTGGAAGCTTAGGTGCAAATAAAGAGCAAATGCAAGAAGTTGTAAATTTTACTGCATCAAGAATCAATAATAATAACAAGCCAATTCATTTATTAGGAATAGGTGAGCCCATTGATATTTGGACATTTGTTGAACAAGGCATTGATACTTTTGATTGTGTTAGTCCAACTCGCTTAGCTAGACACGGTGCTGCTCTTGTAAAAGGAAAAAGTGGAAAAATTAATTTAAAAAATGTAAGATATAAAGAAAACCTAAATCCCATTGATAAAGATTGCCGATGCTATACTTGCAAAAATTTTACACTTGCTTATTTATATCATTTGTTTGCATCGCAAGAACTTCTTGGATTGCAATTGCTTACAACGCATAATATATTTTTTATGAATAATTTAATGAAAGTAATTAGAAATTCTATAATAGAAAATAATTTTGAAATTAAAAAAAAAGAGTGGTGTGACAATTAATTATTTAACTGAAAAATTGTTGATAATTGATTGAGTAAAACTTCTCCTAGTTGATCAACGTCCATAATTGTTATAGCTTTGCTATAATATCTTGACACATCATGACCAATACCTATGGCAATAAGTTCAACTTGTTTGTTTTTTTCTATATCACTAATAACATCTCTAAGATTTTTTTCTAAATAATTACCAGGATTCACTGATAATGTAGAGTCATCTACAGGAGCTCCATCACTTATTACAGCTAAAATTTTTCTTTTTTCCTGTCTACTAGTTAGCCTGTTGTAAGCCCAAGATAAAGCCTCTCCATCAACATTTTCTTTTAGTATTCCCTCTTTAAGTAGCAAACCTAGATTTTTTTTTGATCTACGCCAAGGAGCATCAGCTGATTTATAAATTATGTGTCTTAAATCATTTAATCTTCCAGGATTGGAGGGTTTGCCATTTTTTATCCAATTTTCTCTAGATTTACCTCCTTTCCAAGCTTTAGTTGTAAAACCTAAAATTTCAGACTTTATTAAACATCTTTCTAAAGTTTTAGCTAATATATCTGAACACAATGCAGCTACAGTAATTGGTCTACCTCTCATTGAACCAGAATTATCTATAAGAAGAGAAACTATTGTATCTTTAAATTCAATTTGTCTTTCAACTTTATAACTTAATTTATTGTTTGGGTTGGCAATAATTTTGGCTAATCTTGAGGTATCAAGGTAACCTTCTTCCATATTAAAATCCCAATGCCTATTTTGTTGTGCTAATAATTTTCTTTGTAGTCTGTTTGCTATTTTAACAATTAATGGTTGAAATGTAAAAACTTGCTGATCAAGATTACGTCTTAACTTGTCTAATTCTTTTAGGTCACACAAATCTTCAGCATTTATAATTTCATCAAAATTTTCATTGTATACTTTATATGTTTCTAGTTTTTCAAGAGATTCAATTTTAGGAAAATAATCTATTTCAGCATCACTATTATCATCACCCATTTCATCATTTTGTTCTGTTGATAATGATTGTTCAACATTTGTTTCACTTGTTTGCATTTCTATGTTAGCTTCATTATCTTCCTGATTACTTTGATTATCATTTTCATTATTTTCTTGATTATCATCAATCTCATTTTCTTCTGCTTCTTTACTCTGAGAATTATTATTATTTTTATTTAACAATCCTAATTCTTCTAATTTATCAACAATAGTTGATGAAAACTTTTCTTGATTACTGATATTTTTTTTTAATTCATTGAAAAAAGATGAATATTTATTTTTTAATTTTTCTTCAATAATCTTCCTAAATTTTTGATTTTCATCTCCTAAATTTTGTCCTGTTAATTCTTCATATGCAACGTAGCGAAATGCATTAACCAAAATATCAGTAGATTTTTGTTGTGATAATTTCTTTAAATCTTGAAAATGCTTTATCTTCAAGTTGCTTTTAATTCCTTTAAATTCCTGACTTCCTTTAACTTCTATTCTTGTTTGTTCAAGAGCGTTAACTATTTCATTAGATAAATCGTCATTTTGAATAAAATTTTGATGGACTTCTTTTGAATGCAGTCTAAATTCTAAAGCTAATGAATCAGCCTCAGCACGAAGATATGTTAAATTATTTTTTATATTTTCTATATTTGGCTCAGTTAAATTAATGGTTGTACCATTCACTGATGGATTTTCCTTTACATAATTTATTTCTAAATCTTCGTTTTTTCCAATTGATTTTACAGTTACTGATAATGATTTTTTAAAATCTTCAATTATTTCATTATTCTTTAACATTAACTACTTTTGCATCAGTAATATCAATACCAAAGGATCTTTGAAAATATTCTTCTATTATTGATCTTTCCATCTCATCACATCTATTTAAAAATGATAATTTAAATGCATACTCAATATCATTTAATAATAAATAATTTTCTGCCCATGTAAGAACTGTTCTAGGGCTCATCACTGTTGAAATATCACCATTCATAAAACCTGATCTTGAAAGATCTGCTGTAGCAACCATACTTTTAATAACATCTTTTCCTTCTTTGTTATTTAACTCTTTAATTTTACTTAAAATTATTTTAGCCTCTTGTTCATTGCTAAGATAGTTTAAAGTAGAAACAATATTCCATCTATCCATTTGACCTTGATTAATTTGTTGTGTTCCATGATATAAGCCACTGGTATCCCCTAGACCAACCGTATTAGCAGTTGCAAACAACCTAAAATACTCATTTGGTTTAATTACTCTTGATTGATCTAAAAGAGTTAACTTACCTTGTGTTTCAAGAATTCTTTGAATAACAAACATAACATCAGGTCTTCCCGCATCATATTCATCAAACACAAGTGCAACAGGATTCTTATAAGCCCACGGAAGCATTCCATCTTGAAATTCAGTAACCTGCTTATTATCCTTAAGAACAATTGCATCTTTGCCAATTAAATCTATGCGACTAATATGACTATCTAAGTTGATTCTTATACAAGGCCAATTAAGTCTAGCCGCAACTTGTTCTATATGTGTTGATTTTCCAGTTCCATGGTATCCTTGAATTAAGACTCTTCGATTACATGCAAATCCTGCTAGTATTGCAAGTGTTGTTTGTGGATCAAATTTATATGTTGGATCGACATCAGGGACGTAATCTGTTTTTTCTTTAAAACCAAAAATTTCAAATTTACATTTTACACCAAATAATTCCATTGAATCAATTTTTTTATCAGGAACTATTTCTAAATTATTCTTTTTGTTCATTTTTAAATTTACTTAAGAGTATTCTATATGCCTTATTTATTTCCTTAAATTTATCTTCAGCTTTTTTATTGTTCCCATTTACATCAGGATGAAATATTTTCACTAGTTTTTTATAATTTTTTTTAATTTTTTCTAGAGTTAAAGGAAGTTTCAAGTTTAATGTGGACAATGCTTCATTTTCTTCACTTGTGAGACTTTGATCTAAAAGCTTATTTCTAAAATATCTGTTGTTTTCATCTTCTGAAAACATGTTGGTCATCTCATCTCCAAAATAATTATTAATTTGCTCAACAACTTTATATGGATTACCTTTTAATGGCCATGAAGGTCTATTCCATATAGTATCTTGTCTCATTGATTTTTCAATTTCATTAACAGAAAGACCTTTATAAAAATCCCATGATTTATTGTATTCCTTTATATGATTTAAACAAAAAAAATAATATTCATTTAGCCTTATTCTAGATTTAGGAGCTCTAAATTTACCATGTTCAGAACAACCAATTTTATCACATTCTTTGGTTACAACTTTTTCCCAAGATAATTCATTTTTTTGAATATCAAATTTATATTTATTCATCTTATCATATATAGTTAAAAATAAATGAAACGTAAGGATCGAATCTATAATATTTTAAAAAAAAACCTTGAAAATTTTAAAATAAATATAATAGATAACTCTGCCAAACATGCTGGTCATAATCAATTCGATGGAACAGGTGAAACTCATATATATATAGAGCTTAAGGCTAAAAAAACTATAAAAATTAATCGTATAAAGATTCATAGAGAAATAAATGAACTTTTAAAAATTGAATTTGAAAATGGTTTACATTCGCTTGAAATTAAGATTAATCAAGCCTAGAAATTTCTATTTTTGATATTTGTTTTCTTGAATGAGATATTATTCTATAATTAAAAAATTTATCCGTAACATAATCTCCATATAAAGGAATTTTTTTTGACATTTCCATTATGTGACTTGCTATAGAAATTGGATTTATTGTTGATGTATCAATATCAAAATGTTTATAAAGATCTTTGAGGTTTCTGTCACCACTTGTAATTATTTTTCCTTGACTGTTTTGATGAAAGTCGTCTTGAGGTAAATCTATTTCATCAACAATTTCCCCTACAATCTCTTCTATGATATCTTCCAAAGTAATTAATCCTAATAACTCTCCATATTCATCGACTACAAAAGCTAGGTGTTCTTTTCTTTTTTTGAACTCAACAAGTTGTTCTAATAAATTTGTAGTTTCAGGAATAAACCAAGGCTTAGTAATTTTATCAAAAATAATTTCTTTTGATTTATCTTTATTTGATAAATCAATATTTAATGATCTAACATTTAACAAACCAATGATATTTTCTCGATTATTTTTCCAGAATGGTATTCTGGTATAAAGTGATTTGTTAATATTATTGATAATCTTGCTGGTATCTAAAGTACTATCAATCGAATATATATTTTTTCTATGTGTAAAAACTTCACCAACGGTAGTATCATTTAGCTGAAGTATACTTTGAAGCATCTCTTTTTCTTGTTCAAAATCAGGTTTGGAAGTTTTATACAAATCAATTACACCTAAAAGTTCTTCTTCAGTTTGTTTATCTTGAATATTTTTATCTTGTTCTTTTTTATTTAAAATCAATCTTACAATTCCATTAATTATAATTACAAATACAAAAAGTAATTTATTTAAAAAATATATAAAAGGAGCAATTACCAAAGCTGTTCTAGTTGGTTTATTAATTGCATAAGTTTTTGGTAGTACCTCTGCAAATAATACTAAAATAATAGTCATAATCATAGTTGAATAAAAAATACCCTTTACACCAAACAAGTCGTAGAAAAAAACAGTGGCGATTGAAGAGGCTAGAATATTAACCAGGTTATTCGAAAGTAATAAAGATGAAATGACTCTATCTTTTTGATTAAGGATTTTTAATACAAAATCAGCCCTCTTACTTCCTGCTTTTTTTTTCGATACTATTCTTGCTTTTGAGGTAGCAGTTATGGCTGTTTCAGAACCAGACAAAAAACCCGATAATAGTATTAAAAGAATTAAAATTAGAAGTAATATAATAGTATACATTTAATAAATATTTTTTATTATTTTGTTAATTTCATTAATATTTAGATTTTTTTTAACAAACCCTCGTCCAATTTTTTTTAGCAAAATAAAATTTAAGTTTTTATCTACATTTTTTTTATCTGTTTTAAGTATCTGATATATTTTTCTATTCTTTATATTTAGGTCTTTTGTTTTAAGTCCAGCTTTTAAAAAATGATTTTCTATTACTTTGAAATCTCCCTCAGATAGGTAACCAAGTTTTTTTGATATATAAGACTCTGCAAGCATTCCAACAGATATAGCTTCTCCATGATTAATAATATTTTTATAGTTGTAGAATGCCTCCAGGGCATGACCAATAGAGTGACCAAAATTAAGAATAGCTCTTGATCTGTTGGTATATAGTTCTTCTTTAGTATCATTTCTTACATAAAAAGATTTAATCATTAGACTTTTATAAATCGCTTTTTCAATAACTTTTGACTCAAGATTTATTATAGCCTTTATATTTTTATCTAACCAATTAAAAAATCTAAAATCATAAATAAGTGCATGTTTTATAATTTCGGCATAACCTGATTTAATTTCTCTTTTTGGGAGAGTTTTTAAAATATCTGTATCAATAATAACTTTTATTGGTTGATAAAAAGTCCCTATTAAATTTTTACCATGCTTTGTATTTATTCCATTTTTTCCTCCAACGGAACTATCAACTTGAGATAATAAAGTAGTTGGCACTAAAGTAAATTTTACTCCTCTTAAGATAGTACTTGCTACAAATCCTACAACGTCACCAATAGTTCCCCCACCTATTGCTATTATATGAGAGTTTCTATTTATTTTTTTTTCAAGAAGTTGTTCGCATATTTTATGGTAGTTTTTTATATTTTTTATTTTTTCAGAACCATTAATAAAAATTATTTTAGATTTTAAATTTTTTATATTTTTTATGTGAGGAAAAATTTTTTTATCTATAATCAAAAAGTAATTACTTTTTTTTGATATTGTATTCAGTAGATTATTTATCGATCCATTTTTAATGATAACTTCAGTTATATTATTTTCTGTATAAATATTAAATTTTTTCATCTTATTTTTTTTGTAAAATATTTTGAATTTCTTTTAAAGTATCTGTAATTGAATTATCATTTTTAATAATTAAATCGGCATTTTTATAAAATTTTTCTCTATTTAAAAGTAGTTCAATTAATTTTTCCTCTGTGTCAACATCTTTAAGTAGTGGTCTTTTAATTGAATTACTTATCCTTTTTTTTAATTCTTTTATTTTAACCTCTAAGTAAATTGAAAAAGAGTATTTTTCAATTTTTTCTCTAACTTTTTTATTTAAAATACTTCCCCCGCCTAATGATATTATACAATTATTTAATTTTAGCGAATTTAACACGATATCTTTTTCTATTTCTCTAAAATATTCTTCGCCATTTATCAAAAAAATATCTTTGATTTTTTTTCCTTGATTTTCTTCTATTAATTTGTCGGTATCAACGTATTTCATTTTAAATAAGTTTGCTATTTTTTTTCCTATTACAGTCTTTCCACTACCCATTAATCCCATCAACACTATGTTTTTTTTTCCAATTTTCCCTAAATTAAGCATTTATTATAATCTTATTCTTGACAAAGTTTAATTCCATTAAGAATTCTTTAAAAAAACAAATTAATACTATAATAAGCAAATTTTTAAAGGAAGTTTATGATATTTAGATATTTAACCATAGTTTCTGTTATTTTTATCATGCTTTTTAGCGTCTTATATTTTGTTAAAATTCCTAGCCCCTCAATAATCGTTGAAGAAAACATTAATCTTAGTCTTAAATGAAAAAAATTTTTATAATATTTATTTGTATTTATATTGCTTTATGCAAAGTACACGCTGCAGATAATGAAGTTATTGATTTGCACAAAACTAAGTCATTAGATCAATTAGTTCTTGAGAATGAAAATATAAATGAAATTGAGGATACTAATAGCGAAGAGATAATTCTTGAGAATAATGATAATCAAAATGTAGAAAGTGATCTAGAAATTATTGATTTGGAGGTTGAAACAATAAATAGTAATTCTTTTTTTGATGATAATAAATTAGAAAATCTGAAAAAAATATTTAATAACATTACTGAAATAAATTCAAATGTACTAAATTCAGAATTTAATGATTTATTGCTAAAAATTAATCTTGATTATGATTTAAAAAAAAATAGAGATATTTTTTTTATAATTGTTGAAAGATTTTATAATAATGGTGAAATATCAAAGGCATTTAATTTAATACAGTCTAGAAATATTCAAAATGAAGAAAATTTAGATTTTTATAAAAAAATTGAATTAGATTATTTATTTGCAACTTTTCAATTAGAAAGAGCATGTAATCTCATTAAAACTTTTGATAACAATTTAACTTTTTCATTTAATTATTTAGAAAAGATTGATATTTTTTGTCTAATTCTTGAAGATAAATTAATTGAAGCTGAACTTCAGAATTCAATACTAATTGAAACTGAGTCAATGGTTGATGAAGAATTTCAGAAACTTTACAAAGTTTTTTTAGGAATTGATAATGAAATTAAAATTGGCAATATTAATAATAAGCAATCAAAATATTTAATATTTTTGTATAGTGCAATGTTTAGGATTGCAGAGATTCCTCTAAATGAAGAATTTCTATCAATTGATAGCAAAAACTTAGCAATACCAGTTATTTTGAATAACCTCTCTGATATATCTCTAAGAATAAAAGCCGCACATCAGGCTTATAGAGATGAATTGATATCAGTAGATAGTATATCAGCTCTTTATCAATCAGTTGATTTTAGTCCTGGTCAACTTAACGATCCTGATCAAACTTTAGTTAAACTTGGTAGTAAGAATGAGATGATTATGGCATTTTATTATCAGCTTATAAATATACAAATCTTTCCATCTGAAAGAATAAAAGTAATAATTGATTACTGGGATTTTGCAAAAAATATTGATTTAGAACAAATAGCATATTCTTCTACTTCAAAAATAATTTCATCTATTGAGCCTTCTTCAGAAAACTATCAATATGCTTCTCACATTGCTACATCGTATATTTATAATCTAAACTTGGAAAAAGCTAGTGAATGGATAGCTCATAGTGAAAATTATAATGAAGATAACAATGAAACAAAAAGGACAAAATTTTTATATGATTTATATAACTCAGCTGATAGTAAAAATTTACTAGAATTAATTAAAAATAATAATTTAAACTTATCTAATTCGGAGAATTCTCAAAGTGATTTAATGTATTTGTTATCTGATATATTTGATAATGAAAAACAAACTCCAATAATATTAGAAAATATTGATTTTAAGGATAACAGAGCTATTCCATCAACATTTTTAATAGCTTTGATAAATGAGAGTATTGAATTTAACAGAAATTATGACTTTCTTTTTTATGTTTTAGTCTCAATGGATAAAAAACAATGGTTTGAATTACACCCAGAACATCTAAGAATAATTCTTAATGGCTTTAAATCTTATGAAAACAATGAAATTTTGAGATCGATAATTATAGAAGTAATAAAAAATTATAAAATAATTTAATGATAAAATATTTTGATTTTGAAAGTGATATTGAAAAGATTGATAATTTAATAATTAGTTTACAAGAAGATAAAGATAAAAATAAGTATAAGATCAAAGATTTAGAAAATGAAAAAGGCAAAAAATTAGAAAATATATATAACAATTTAAATCCATGGCAAAAAGTTCAAATATCAAGACATAATGATAGACCACACACTAACGATTATTTAAATAAAATTTTTACAGATATAATCTTTTTACATGGTGATAAAAAATATTCTGATGATAGTGCAATTTTAGGTTGTTTAGCAAAGATTAATGAGCATTCAGTAATGGTTTTAGGTACTGAAAAAGGAAATTCTATGGATACTCGCATTAAACATAATTTTGGAATGGCTAAACCTGAAGGCTATCGAAAGGTTCAAAGACTCATGTCAATTGCTGAAAAGTTTAGCCTCCCTATTATAACTTTTGTAGACACAGCCGGAGCTTTTCCTGGAAAAGATGCAGAAGAAAGAGGACAATCTGAGTCAATAGCATCATCAATATTAACTTCACTTAAGATAAAGTCTCCAATTATTTCTGTTATTATAGGTGAGGGCGGTTCAGGTGGTGCAATTGGTTTGGCCACTGCAGATAAAGTCATCATGCTTGAACATTCAATATATTCAGTCATTTCCCCAGAAGGATGTGCATCTATTTTATGGAGAAATACTACATTTACTCAAGAGGCAGCTAAATCATTAAAGCTTACAGCTCAGGATTGCTTAAAATATGAAGTAATAGATGAAATTATACCTGAGGTAGTTGGAGGAGCTCATAGACACCCAAATCAACAAGCTGATATTTTAAAAAAAAATATTATAATAAATTTAGAGAACCTATTAAGATTTGATATTAAAGATATCGTAATTAGTAGAAAAAATAAATATATAAATATTACTTCCAAGATTTAAATACCATGACAAAGCTTATATTTCTTACCAGAGCCACAAGGACATTTTTCATTTCTACCTATTTTTTTTGCTATAATTCTCCGATTTTCTTTACCTTTTGATTTACTGATTTCATTTAAATCTTTATCATTTTTATTTTCAGCAATTAATTCGAGGTTGTACAATGTTTTTAAAACTCTTTCATTTTGGTTGGATAGCATTTCATCAAAATACTCAAATGACTCTCTCTTGTACTCAAAAAAAGGATCTTTGCCTCCCATTGCTCTTAAATTAACACTTCCTCTTAACATATCCATTGCAGCCAAATGTTCTCTCCAATCTTTATCAATTTGAAAAAGCATTATTCGTTTCTCAGCAAATTTAAGAAGATCTGACGAATATTTATGTTTTTTCTCATTATAAGTTTGGAATACTTGATCTAAAAGTCTTTTTTTAATTTCAATTTCATCAACTCCCTCTTCATCAAACCAGTCATGTATAGGTAGTGATAAATTGAATATTTCTTTTATTTTTTCATCAAGAAGAGAACTATTCCATTCATTTTTATATTTATTAGAGGGAATTGTTTCATAAATTATATTTTCTACGAAATCACTAATCATCTCTTCAATAATTTTAGACTGATCATTTGTTTTTAATATTTCTTTTCTGTTCTGGTAAATAATTTTTCTTTGATCATTTAAAATATCATCAAATTTTAAAATTTGTTTTCTTATATCATAATTGTGGGCTTCAACTTTTTGTTGTGCTCTTTCTAGAGATTTTGTTATTAAAGAATGTGTAATCACCTCTCCATCTTTGAGACCTAATTTACTCAATACATTTTCTAGAGTTTTTGCCCCAAAAATTCTCATTAAATCATCTTCTAAAGATAAGAAGAAAATACTTTCTCCACTATCTCCTTGTCTACCTGATCTTCCTCTAAGTTGATTATCAATTCTTCTACTTTCATGTCTTTCAGTCCCAATAATTAATAAACCACCTGCTTTTTCAGCTTCATTTTTTAGATTTTCATTTTCATTTCCTAGCTTTATGTCTGTTCCCCTCCCAGCCATATTTGTTGAGATTGTAACATTTCCAGGGATTCCAGCTTTTAAAATGATTTCAGCTTCTTGTTCATGATTTTTAGCATTTAGAACGTTATGCGCAATATTATTTTTCAACAACATTTCCGACAATATTTCTGAATTTTCAACAGATGTTGTCCCTATTAATATTGGTTGTTTAATAGCATTTCTTTCTTTTACTAAATTTATTACTGCGTCGTACTTTTCACGCTTTGTCATATAAATTTGATCATTTTTATCTATTCTTTTAATTTTTAAATTTGGCGGGATTTCAGTAACTTGTAAATTATAAATTCCCTCAAATTCATTTGCTTCAGTCAATGCTGTACCTGTCATGCCACTCAACTTAAAATAAGTCCTAAAAAAATTTTGATATGTTACAGATGCAATTGTTTGATTCTCATTTTGAATTTTTAGACTTTCTTTAGCTTCAATAGCTTGATGCAATCCATCACCATATCGTCTTCCCTCCATTGGCCTTCCAGTCAATTCATCTATAATCACAATGCTTTTATCTTTAATTATATAATCTTTATCTCTTTTAAAAATTTTGTGAGCACGTAATGCTTGAATAATATTATGATTTAATGATAAGTTTTCTAAATCCTGCAAAGTTCCTTTACTAATTAACTGATTATCAATTAATAATTTTTCTGTAAATTCCATTCCTTTGTTTGTTAAAAGTATACTCTTGCTTTCTTCATTGATTTCATAATCTTCACTTTTTAAAAAAGTAACTATTTTGTTAATTTTAGAATAAATTTCAATTGAACTAGATGCTTCACCGGATATTACTAAAGGTGTCCTTGCTTCATCTATTAAAATGCTGTCTACTTCATCAACAATTGCGAAAGCCTCTTTTTTAAAACACAGCTGTGTATAATCATTTTTCAAATTATCCCTAAGATAATCAAAGCCAATTTCATTATTTGTTGCATAGACTACATCACTACTATACTCTTTAAATCGTAATTCATGCGGAGTGCCTGATGTAATGCAGCCTACCGACATTCCTAAAAAATTATACAATTTTCCCATCCACAGTGAATCCCTTTTTGCCAAGTAGTCATTTACTGTAACTATATGTACTGATTTATTATCAAGGTAGTTGATATAAGCAGCAAGGGTGGCAACTAATGTTTTGCCTTCCCCTGTTTTCATTTCTGCAATTTTTCCTTCATTTAAAACAATTCCCCCAATTAATTGAACATCAAAGTGTCTCATATTTAAAGTTCTTTTTGAAGCTTCTCGTACAACTGCAAATGCTTCTGGCAAAATATCTAAAGCAGATATTCTATTATTAATTTTTTCTTTTAAATAATTCGTTTTATCTCTTAATTCAGTATCTGATAATTTTGACAATTCATCCTCAAGATCATTTATATTATTAACTAAAACTTGGTATTTTTTTAGGGAAGTTGATTTAAATGATCCAAAAAGTTTGCTGACAATGTTTACCATAATATGATAAATGGCTGTTATCATATGAAATTCAAGACTTCTACAGAGTAATTAACATTCTATATTAATGTTACAAAATCATGAACAATAAATCAGTATTCGACCCAAAATTTTATAAAAATTTTAATCCAAATAGAATGAGAATTTACACATTTAAGGCAGGTTTTAAAAAAAAATTAGATGATTTATTAATAATTGTATTTGAGAAAAGTATTAATTTTTCTGTGATATTTTCTAAAACAACAACGCCCTCAGCCCCTATAATTTGGAATAAAAAAAATATGACTAATAAATGTAGGGCCATAATAGTTAATGCTGGAAATGCTAATGCTCATACTGGAGATACAGGGATAAAAATTATAAATAAGTATGTCAATCAACTTTCTAAGGAAGTAAAATGTGACAAAAACGAAATTTTAGTTTCTTCTACTGGAGTTATCGGAGAAATATTTGATCATAGAAAAATAACTAACAAAATAAAAAATCTTAATGACAATAAAAAAACGGATATATTGAGCGCAGCTAAATCTATAATGACAACTGATACTTATCCAAAAACTTCTGTAAAAAAATTTAAAATTGGTAGTAAAATTATAAGGATATATGGTTTTGCTAAAGGGTCTGGGATGATATCACCTAATATGGGAACAATGTTGGCTTACATATTTATTGAAGCAAATCTAAATTCAAATCAATTAAAAAAAATAATTCAAACAAACGTGGAAAATACTTTTAATTCAATAACTGTAGATAGTGATACATCGACAAGTGACACTCTTTGCTTGTTCTCGATAGGTGATCAGGAAAAATTTGGAAAAAAAGATTTAAGTTTAATATCTAAGTCAGTTAATCAGATCATGGAAGATCTTTCTTTGCAAATTATAAAAGATGGGGAAGGTATTTCCAAATTAATAAAAGTCAATATCCAAAATTGTAAAAATGTTTATCAGGCAAAAAATGTAGGATTAAATATTGCAAATTCATTACTTGTTAAAACTGCTATATCAGGTGAGGATGCTAATTGGGGTAGAGTAATTATGGCTATTGGAAAAAGTTATGAAAAAATTAATCCTAAAAAAATTAAAATATATTTTGGTAAAAATTTAGTGTGTGAAAATGGTGCTGCATTCAAAAGAATAAATATTAAAAAATTAGATAAATATATGAAAAATAAAATTATTGAGATAACTGTTGATCTTTCTTTAGGTAATAAATCTAAAACTATTTATGGTAATGATTTAACACATGAATATATAAGAATTAATGGAGATTATAGATCTTAATTAAATCATTTTATATTTTTCCATCCAGACATTATATTTATATTTAAGCTTAGTTGATAATTTTTATCTATATAAAAACTCTTTTTATATATTTCATTTAATATTTTAAAATAATTTTTCTTTTCTAATTTATGTAATCTATCTTCATGACAATTTGACAAATTTAAATTCTTCAAATCAATTAATAATTTATCAAAACTATTATATTCTATTAATACTTTTTCAGAATTAACAACTGGAATTTTAAATTTTGCCTCTTTTAAACTCTCTATTAATTTATTGATAGAAATATAATTATTGTCTCTTCTATAAATACCATTATATAATTGCATATCTACTTTAAACATTGATTTTTTAACTTGATAAAAATTACTTTCATTTGGTAACGCAGCAATAAAAAAGCCATTTGGTTTTAAAGAATAGTAAATATTTTGAATTAATTTATTAAAATCATTACTTAAATGAATATATAAATTGCTAAAAATTAAATCATATTGATTTTCCTTCAATGTCCAATTATCAATATCAAGCAATAATTTTTTACCGTTTACAGTCTTAGTTTTTTCTTCTGAAATATCAGTTCTAAAAATCAAATTTGTATTATGTTTTTCTTTCAAGTATTCTTGAGTGTTATTCTCGTTAATACCTAATTCTAATACATCTTTAAAATTGAAATTTATCAAGTCCAAGGAATCAACTAATCTTTTGCTTATCAAATCATAAAAAAATGTATTTTTTTGTTTTAAAATTCGACTTCTGTGTAAAGCAAGATATTTTTTGTTTATCATTTATTAAATAGCTATATAACTATAATATGAATCATTTGAATGTTCAAATTGAAGATATAATTGCAAATTCTTTCAAAAATTTAAATCCAAAAATTAAAGGATTAAATTATTTGGAAATGTTAAAATTTGATATTTTGCAAGACAAATTAGTAAATATAAATTTCTCTGAACAAGATATTAATAACTATGAAGACAAAGTAATTAATCACAACAATAATTTAAAAAATCTAAATGTGTCTATAACACACTCAATCTCAACTAATCAGCATTTAAAGCAGTTACTATCCAATGATTGTTTGATTATATGTTTAAATGGTAATATTAAAATTGATTTATTGAACACTGCAGAAAAAACTAGCAAAACTAGTCTAAATTTCAAAAGAATGATGGGAATAACTCTTCCATCTAATTCAGAGATAAATATTAATTTATCAAAAAACTGTATTAAATTGCAAATCGAAGCAAATGATTTAGAATTAAATATTGAAAATTCTTAATAAGAAACAATATCATTAATATGATTGTATATAATTTATGTTGTAAAGATTGCACATATCAATTTGAGGGCTGGTTTGAAGATTCAGCCACTTATTCAAAGCAAAAAAATTCAAAACAAATTAACTGTCCTAATTGTGAAAGTTATAAAATTTTTAAAGTACCTGTTGCTCCAAATGTTGCAAAAAAAAGCAATGCTAAAGAAATTAAAAATAAAAGATTAATTGCATCTAAGATTGATAAAATTAAAAAAATTGTTGAAAAGAATTATGATTATGTAGGTGATAATTTTACTGAAGAAGCAAAAAAAATAAAATATGGTGAAACTAAAGACAGGCCAATTTATGGTGAGGCTAATCTTGAACAAACAAAAGAATTAATTGAAGAAGAGATTGATATAGTTCCTTTGCCATTTTCAAATAAAAAGAAAAATTAGTTTTTAACTGCAGTACAAAAATAATTAATAAGTGTATTATTACTTAAAGACCAATCTGATGTTATTGGATTATATGTTAGGCCTTTAGTGTCCTTAATATTAAAATTTTCTTCCGAAAGATGATATTTTAATTCTTCTGGCTTGATAAGTTTTGCAATATCATGCGTTCCACTAGGTATCCATTTTAAAATTTTTTCAGCTATATCAATTGCAAAAATTTTTGAGAACAGATTTCTATTTATCGTTGAGATTATTAATAGTCCATTTTTATTAATGTTTTTTTTTATATTTGTTATTTGATCCCTCCAATCATCTAAATGCTCAAGAACTTCAAACAAAATTATGACATCAAATTTTTTACTAATATTTAAGTTATCTATATCTCCATGAATATAATTAATTTTTAAATTATTTTTATTCGCATGAGTTTTAGCAATATCTATATTATCTTTTACAAAATCTATTCCAGTTACTTTAGCTCCTAATTTAGTAAGTGACTCGCATACAAGACCACCACCACAACCCAAGTCTAAAATTTTACAATCTTTAATATCTTTTTTTCCAATTTGAGAGAGAATATACTCTATCCTTAGAGGCCTAATTTCATGCAAAACCTTAAATTGACCATCTTCATCCCACCATTCTCTGTATAATTTCGAGAATAAATCGTATTCTGATTTTTTTGTTTTAGTTTTAATCATTAATCTTGTGTGTTTATGATATTAATAATAATAGCATCATTTAATTTTAAAATATTTAATAGTCAATGAGCATAATTGTAATGAAATTTGGTGGTACTTCTGTTGCCAATTTAGATAAGATTCGAAACGTTGCTAATATTGTACACTCAGAGCTTAAAGAAAATAAATTAATTATTGTATTGTCTGCAATGTCTGGAGCTACAAATAGCTTACAAGGTATGTTAGATGAAATAGAGTGTGAACCTTCACCAGAAAGTGATTTAGTTTTGACGTCAGGCGAAAATATCACCGTAGGGATACTTTCTGCAATATTAAATAAAAGAGGAATTAAGTCTATCCCGCTGTTGGGATGGCAAGTACCAATTATTACTGATAACTATCATGAAAAAGCAAAAATCCTAAATATAGATAGTAAAAGATTGTTAAAATTGCTCAAAGAATACGATGTTCTAGTATTAGCTGGTTTCCAGGGACTAAATCAGAAAGGATTTATATCTTCACTTGGAAGGGGCGGATCTGACACATCAGCAGTAGCAATTGCAAGTTCTGTGAATGCAGATAGATGTGATATTTATACAGATGTAGATGGTGTTTTTTCAACTGATCCAAACATAGTGAAGACTGCAAAAAAAATACCAAAATTAGCTTTTGAAGAAATGTTAGAAATGGCATCTACTGGAGCAAAAGTTCTCCATACTAGATCTGTTGAATTAGCAATGAAAAATAATTTAATGCTGCAAGTATTATCATCTATTTCAAAAGAAGAAGGGACTTTTATTGTTGATGAAAGTAACTTAATTGAAAAAGAAATAGTGAGTGGTGTGAGTTATAGTAAGAATGAATCAAATATAACTATTTCTGGAATTCCAGATAAACCAGGTATTTCTGCTGAGATTTTTGGTTTAATGGCGAGAAATAATATTAATGTTGATATGATAGTCCAAAACATTTCACAAGATGGAGTCTCTGCGAATATAACATTTACTGTACCAAATAGTGATTTGAATTTTGCAAAAAAAATTTTACAGAATGAATTAAAAAACATCAATTATAATTCTCTTGAAACAAATACAGAAGTTGCAAAAATATCAGTTGTTGGAATGGGGATGATGTCTCAAAGTGGTGTTGCGAATAAGATGTTTAAAACTTTAGCTGATAATTCAATAAATATATTAGCCATCTCTACTTCTGAGATTAAAATTAGTGTATTAATTGATAAAAAATTTACAGAAATAGCAGTTAAATCTTTACATGATATTTATAAGTTATAAATATTTAAAATAAATAATGGTTGGCGAATATTTAAAAAAAGAGAGATTAAATAAAAAGCTATCATTAGAAGACATTTCTAATGAGCTAAAAATTCCAAGATCATTTTTATTTAAGATAGAAGAAAATCAAATTACAAAAAATGACAATCTTGTATACACTTTGGGATATATCAGATCATATTCTAATTTTTTATATCTAGATGCTGATCACATTATTGATACGTTCAAAAGAGAACACAAATTTAATTCTAAAAATATTCCTAAACAAATTTCGAAGCCCATAGTTTCAAAAAGTTTCTATACACAGTATAAGTTATTACCAGTTTCTATATTTATTATTATCTTTTTATCGTCCTACTTTATATTTTTTGATAACAGAACTTTAAATCGACAATATGCCATAATTCCAGATATTCCAGAAAGTTCAATTCCTACTTTCGAAAAAGCTATTTTAGAAAATAACAACTACGATACCAATAATCAAACTGAAGAAAATAAAAAATCTGATAGTTTTAGTAATAATAGTGCAATTGCTTTTTCAAATATTGACACGAAAAATATTGATACATTAATTACACTAAAGTTTACAAAACCAACTTGGTTACAAATCAGAGACAATGAGGAGAATATTGTACTCAGTAAGTTAATGTCTGAGGATGATGAATATAGTTATGAAATTTTAAAGAGATATAGAATTACTTCTGGCAATGCTGGAAATATATTAGTTTTAATTGATAATAAAGTTAGAGGTAAAGTTGGTAAATTGGGCGATGTTATTGATTCTTTTATTATTGATGCCGATTTTAGTAATTAGCTAAATGCTCCGTAAATACCAAAAAATTGATAGAAGAGTATCAAAAGTTATCAATGTAGGATCTGTAAAAATTGGTGGAAATAATCCAATATCTGTTCAAACCATGACAAATACTCTGACAACAAAAACTAAAGAAACTTTAAAGCAGATAGAAAGATCTGCTAATTTAGGAGCAGACATTGTAAGAGTTTCAGTGCCAGATATTGATTCTTCTAATTCAATAAAAGAAATTGCCAAACATAGTTTAGTGCCAATTGTGGCTGATATTCATTTTCATTATAAAAGGGCTATAGAAGCTGCAGATAATGGTGCAGCATGTATAAGAATTAACCCCGGAAATATTGGTTCAGAGGAAAGAATTAAAGAAGTTATTAAAGCTGCAAAGAATAATAATTGCTCCATAAGAGTTGGTGTAAATTCTGGAAGTTTAGAAAAACAAATTCTAGATAAATTTTCTGAACCCACACCAGAGGCTTTAGTTGAAAGTGCTAGGTTAAACATAAAAATTTTAGAAGACAATGATTTTACCAATTTTAAACTAAGTGTTAAATCATCTGATATTTTTATGGCAGTCAGTGCATATAAAATAATTTCACAACTTTGTGATTATCCACTTCATTTGGGCATTACTGAAGCTGGCGGCAAAAGAACAGGATCTATTAAATCATCAATTGGTATCGGCAATTTATTAATGAATGGTATTGGAGATACTATTAGAGTTTCTTTATCTGATGAACCTGAAGAAGAAGTTAGAGTAGGATTTGAGATACTTAAAAGCTTAGGCTTAAGAAATAGAGGCGTAAAAATTATTTCTTGCCCTTCATGTGCTAGACAACAATTTCCTGTTATAGATACGGTAAAAAGCTTGGAAAAAAAATTAGAGGACATATCAACGCCTATTACAGTTTCAATAATTGGATGTGTAGTTAATGGACCAGGTGAGGCAAATATGACTAATATTGGAATAACTGGAGGTGGAAACAATACTCACATGATTTACATAGATGGTAAGAAGAATAATGTTGTCAAAAATGTTGATTTAGAAAATTATTTAGAAGATTTAATTAGAACAAAATCAAACGAAATTAAAGCAGCTAACTAATTATGAAAATTCAATCTGTTAGAGGAACACATGATATTTATGGGGAAAATATTCTTAAGTTTAATCAAATTAAGTCCTCAGTTTCCTGTTTAGCAAAAACAAATGGATTTAAAGAACTCAACACTCCAATTTTTGAATTCAGCAATCTTTTCTCCAAACCATTAGGTGAACAATCTGATGTAGTTCTTAAAGAAATGTATACATTCGAAGATAGAAACAAAGAGTATTTAACTTTACGCCCTGAATATACTACACCTATGATTAGGGCAGCGATAACAAATAATTTACTAAATGATTTGCCTTTAAAAGTTTTTGGAATTGGACCAATGTTTAGAAGAGAAAGACCTCAAAAAGGGAGATATAGACAGTTTAATCAAATAAATTTCGAAATCTTTGGATCAAATGATTTTATAGTCGATGTTGAGTTAATTGTATTAGCTGATCAATTATTAAAAAAAATTTTACCAAACTGTAAAATAAAATTAAATCTTAACTCACTTGGAAGTAAAAATAATCTATTAGATTACAAAAAAGTACTTTCTAAATATTTTAATCAAAAAAAAAATCACTTATCTGAAATTAGTATTAGTAGAATAGAGAGTAATCCACTGAGAATCTTAGATTCAAAAGAAGAAGCAGATAAATCGGTATGTGCATCAGCTCCTATAATCAATGAATTTTTAGATGAAGAATCTAGAAAACATTTTGATGATATTAAAAAATCTTTAGATTATTTAAATATTGATTATGTTGAAAATAATAAACTTGTAAGAGGTTTAGATTATTATTGTAAAACAGTATTTGAATTTAAGACAACTGACCTTGGAACACAGGATACTTTGCTTGGAGGTGGGCGATATGATGGTTTGATAGAAGTTTTGGGAGGTCCAAAAATACCTGGCATCGGTTGGGCAGCTGGAATTGAAAGAATATCTATGTTGATGGATCTATTAGAAGAAAATAGTAACATAATTCATATAGCTGTATTAAGTGAGAGGCATAAACATTATTTTCTAAAATTAACAAAATACTTAAGAGAAAAAGAGCTATCATTTTACTGGAATTATAAGTACAATATCAAAAAATCTTTATCTAAAGCAAATAGTTCTAAAGCGAAAATCTTAATAATTGTTGGTGAAAAAGAAGAAAATAATAATTTTTATACAGTAAAAAATCTCATTTCATCAGAACAGTTTGAATTACAATTAGAACAAATTACTGAATTTTTAAATGATAAATTTTGAAAATCAA
>MDTG01195870.1_pt1 | contig 26038 bp, 28 predicted proteins | sample 811421 | NCBI WGS metagenome assembly MDTG01 (sample SAMN05326645, study PRJNA326480) | marine metagenome | isolation source: seawater | place: Pacific Ocean: South East | collected 2011
CCACGTTGATAGGCTGGGTGTGGAAGTGCGGTAACGCATGTAGCTGACCAGTACTAATAGCTCAATCGGCTTGATTTATGCACTGAAAAAAATTTTTATAATACGTTTAAATATAATTTTAATTTATTAGTTATTGTCAATAATACTATCAACTATCTTTTATAAATTTACGATGAATAAAATAAAATAAATGAAGATTTTTGACATAAACTATCTTAGCGAGTCTTCAATTTGCTTAATCGAAAATGAAAAAATTAAATTTGCAATAAGCGAAGAAAGACTTAATAGAAAAAAAAATTGGTATGGCAACCCTTTTAAATCTGTTAAACATTGTTTAAATGAGAGTAAAATAAAATTTTCTGATAAGATTATTTATCAACTCATGGAACATCCTCATTTTCGATTAAATCATCAATTCAAGAACAAGAGTATAATATTGCAATAAAAGAGGTTGAAAAATCTAAATTAAATAAAAATGATAAAAAATACCAAATTTAATCAATACAAGCTTTAATATGCATGAAGAGCCAATAGTTTACACACCTTATGATGCATTAGGAGGTTTTATACAAAGTAAAATTGATTATTTATATATCGGAAATTTTTTAATATCTAAAAATTAATAAATTTCATGGATAAGATAAAAACAAAAATCATATTTTTAGGTTACAACAGTAAAAAAACCTCTTTAATAAAATTTTTAAAAAAAAAAAAATTCAAAGTTATATCTTGTAATCAAAAGAATATAGATGATATTAAATTAAACTTTAGTGATACGATAATATCTTTTGGTTACAAAAAAATATTAAGTAAAAATCTTTTAAAAAAATTAAACTTTCCTCCTATTAACTTACATATGTCTTATCTTCCTTACAACAGGGGTAGTCATCCGAACTTTTGGTCATTCATAGACAAAACTCCCAAAGGAGTTACTATTCATGAGATAGACGATAAAATTGATAATGGAAAAATAATATTTCAAAAAAAATTTTTTTTTAAAATCAATCACAAAATTACTTTTAAGTATACTTACGATTATCTTTTTAAAGAATTGGAAAAATTATTTAAAAAAAATTATAAAAAAATTTTAAGTAGAAGATATATTGGCAAAAAAAAAAAAATTAAAGGATCAATACATTTTAAAGCAGATTTAAAAAAAAAAGTAGTTTGGACAAAACCTATTAAAAAATATATTAAATTATATCGTTAGCTTTTATTGGTGAATTTGCTTTAATAAACTTTTTAGCAGTTTTTCCAAGAGTATCGAAGTATTTAGATGCATCGATACCAATTTTTGGTCTAAAAGTATCAATATTTTGTGATGTTAATAATTCACCTTTTAAAATTTTTTTTGTTGAAAATATTGATCTTCTTAATTTTTTATTAGTTAGATCTGTTTTTTTAAATTTACTATTAACTGAAAGAAATACTTGTTCTGAAATATCTCTTAAATTTTTTAATTGTGACGGAGTAATTGAAAAACTTGAGTCATGCGATTTTGAATTCGAATTTAATTTAAAATGTTTTTCAATTGCAACCACACCTAATGGGATAGATACTAAAGATGAAGTTATATCTTTTGTATGGTCAGATAATCCAATTAAATTATTTTTATAATATTTTCTCAACCTTTTAATATTCTTTAAATTTGTATTTACTAGTTTTGTTGGATAATCAGATACACAATGCATTATTATAATTTTCTTATGAAATTTTCTTATTTCTTTGATAGCTCTATTTATTTCATTTTTTGTGGCCATTCCAGTTGATAAAATAATTGGTTTTTTTTTTGAAGCTATATATCTTATAAGTTTAAGATCAGTAATTTCAAAAGATGCAATCTTATAAATTTTAACATTTAATTTTTCTAAAAGGTCTACTCCTCTTAAACTAAATGGGCTACTAAAAATAATTTTATTAAGATTTTTAGCTAACCTAAATGCATCTTTATGCCAGGAGAATGGAGTACATGCATCTGAATACAAATCCCATAAATGTTTATTTTTCCAAATTCCTTTTTTTACATAAAATTCGTTATTATTATTTTTGAGCGTAATGTCTTTAGGCTCATATGTTTGAATTTTTACTATATCTGCGCCATTTTCAAACGCAGATTTTATTAACTTTAAAAACTTTTTCTTACTTCCTTCGTGATTACCAGATACCTCAGCAATTATTTTAGGTCTTTCATTAAAATTAAATGATAATTTGTTGGTTATTTTCATAATAATTATATTATACAAGAATTGAAAATGAATAATAAAGATAAAATAATTAATTCAATTGAAAAAATTAGAGCCAAAAACAACAAAAATTGGATGGATATTATGAGATTGGCATTTAAATATGCTCCCAAGCAAGCTTCAAATTTAGTGAAGAAAATTAACAAATACGACAAAGAAATCTCAATCTTGATTAAAAAATTATCTAAATAGAAATTTTTAAAATGAATAATATTATTAATTATGGTTCACAAAAAATTGACAATAATGACATAAATTCTGTAGTAGACTCTTTAAAAAAAAAACTTCTTACGACAGGACCAATAACAAATTTGTTTGAAGATAAATTAAAAAAAAAATTAAATGTTAATTATGCGCATGTGTGTAATAGTGGAACCTCAGCATTATATCTAGCCTTGAAATCAATTGGAATAAGAAAAGGAGATGTCATAATTTCACCTGCTATTAATTTTATTTCGACTGTAAATATCGCAAGTTTGCTTGGTGCTAAAGTTTATTTTTCAGATGTTGATCCTGCGACCTCCCAATCAAGCCCTAATCAAATTATTGATTGTATTAAAAAAAACAGAATAAATAAAATAAAAGCTTTAATAATAATGTTTAATGGTGGATACCCTAGAGATATTTTTGAATTACATAAACTTAAAAAAAAATATGCTTTTTATTTAATCGAAGATGCATGCCATGCATTTGGAGCAAGATATATTATTAATAAAAAAAAATATTTCATTGGAAGTTGCAAACATTCAGATATTTCAACGTTTTCTTTTCATCCACTTAAGACAATTACCACATGTGAGGGTGGTGCAATTACTACAAATAATTATAAAATTTCTAAAAAAATTCAACTACTACGTTCGCATGGAATTAAAAGAAATATTAAATGTTATTGGAAATATGATGTTCTAGAAAATGGTTTAAATTTTAGATTGAGTGATGTGAATTGTTCACTCGGCATATCACAATTAAAAAAAATAAACCATATTTTAAAATTTAGAAAAAAAATTTATTCTAATTATGTAAATGAACTTGATAAATATCAGAATATTATAAAGATAATCAAAAAAGAAAAAAAAACTTACCCGTCATATCATTTAGTCATAGCTCTTTTTGACTTTAAAAAACTTAAAATTAGTAGAGATAAATTCATGATGATAATGAACAAAAATAAAATTTTTTTACAAATTCACTATAAGCCAATTTACAAATTTAAAATATTTAACAAATTTAAAAGTCTGAATGGGAGTGAAAAGTATTATAATTCTTGTATATCTCTTCCTATTCATTTAAATTTGAAATCAAATGATATTTCAAGAACTATAAAAATTATAAAAAAAACAATTGATAAATGGAAAAAAAATTAAATAAATTTTTTAAAAATAAGAGTATTTTAATCACTGGTGGAACTGGATCTTTTGGCAATAAAGCAGTGGAAATACTCTTAAAATACAATCCAGAAAAAATAATTGTTTTTTCAAGAGATGAATTAAAACAATATGAAATGAGAAATAAGTTTCCTCAAAAAAACCTTAGATTTTTTTTAGGAGACGTAAGAGATTTAGAAAGATTAAAATTTGCTCTGAAAAACGTAGATTGTGTAATACATGCTGCAGCATTAAAACATGTCCCTAAAGCAGAGTATGATCCTTATGAATTCGTAAAAACAAATATAATTGGCACTCAGAATCTAATTAGTGCAGCTATCAGTAATAATGTTAAAAAAGTAATGTTGGTATCAACTGATAAAGCTGTAAGTCCTGTAAATTTGTATGGATCTACTAAACTGTGTGCTGAAAAAATTATCGTGTCTTCCAATAACACAATAGGGCATGAAAATATAAAATTTTCTGTATCAAGATATGGAAATGTAATTAATTCTCGTGGTTCATTAATCCCAAATATAAACGATAAAATAAATAATAATAAAAATTTAAAATTAACACACAAAGATATGACACGTTTTTTTATTACTCTTGAGGAGGGAGTTTTATTTACTTTAAAAAATTTTTTGAGAATGCAAGGTGGCGAGATATTTATTCCTAAAATTAAATCATTTAGAATTAATGATATACTCAAATTTTTTGCAAAAAAAAATAATCTTAGAGTAAATGTTATTGGAATTAGAGAGGGAGAAAAAATACACGAAGTATTAATCAGTGATGAAGAGTCTAAATATACAATTAATTTTAATGATTTTTATTTGATAAGCCCTGCCGTTCTTCTTTCTAAGAAAAAAAATTATCTTAATAGTCTTATAGGAGAAAAAGGAAAAAAATTAAAAGAAAATTTTTTATATACATCAAAAAATGTATCTACTTTAACTGATAAAGATATAAGATATTTTCTTCAAGTGAGTGAATAAATGATAATCAAAACTTACGTTTTGATACAAGCAAGATTAGGCTCATCTAGATTGTATCAAAAAAACTTATTACCTATTGGCAAATCTTCACTCATTGAATTCTGTTATAGAAATGTTTGCTTAAACAATGAGAAATTTAAAACAGTTGTTCTAATTCCCGATGACAATAAAAATAAATTACTAGAAGAAGAGTTAAAAAAAAAAAAAATAAAATATTTTAAAGGTAGTGAAACAAACGTACTTTTAAGATTTAGTCAATATTTGATAAATAAACAAGAAAATTGTAACGTTGTTAGACTTACCTCAGATAATCCATTTGTAGATAGAGGATTTATTAAATTCTGCCTCAAAATTTATGAAGAAAATAACTTAGATTATTTCTTTTCGCATGATAATTTAAAATATAACCCATACGGACTTAGTGTGGAAGTATTTAAAGCTTGTAAAATTTTTGAATCAATTAAAAATTCAAAATCAAAAAAAAACCAAGAACATGTAACAACATATATAAAAAAAAAATATTCAAAGAGAACAAAATTTTTTTGTAGATATTTTAAAAAATCTTGTAGCAAATTAAATTTAAGTATTGATAATCATAATGATTTTAGAGTAATAAAGCGAGTATTAGAAAAAAATAAATTCATTAATTATAAGAATATTTCAAATATATCATTTGATAAAATTCAAGACCAAAAAGGCAATAAATCAAAGATTTTAATTGGAGGAGTTCAAATTGGCAAAAAGTATTTCTCAAATGAAAAAATTACTCAAAAAAGAGCCAATCAAATATTAAACTCAGCAATAAAAAATAAAATTAATTTTATTGATACTGCTAGTGATTATGGAAAGTCTGAGCAATTTATTGGAAATTTTTCTTTAAAGAAAAACTTTTCTTTTTATATTTCAACAAAATTAAATTCTCTCAAAGGGCATAAAAATCATAATTATATTAGAGATAAAATTACAAGAAGTGTTATAAATAGTCTCAAGTTACTAAACGTTGATCAATTAGATTATTTTTTCATTCACAATCCAAAGGATTTAAAAAATAAATTAATAATTGATGAATTGCAAAAGTTTAAAAAGACAGGATTAATTAAAAAACTTGGTATTTCTATTTATGAGACAAAAGATTTAAAATTTTTAAAAAAATCCATTTTTGAATCTATTCAAATACCATTTAATTTATTTGATCATCGTTTTATATATTTTATTAAAAAAAATAAAAAATTTAAAATATTTGTTAGATCATTATTATTGAGGGGGAATATAAAAAAAAATAATATTCTACTACCAAAAAAAAATAAATATTCAACCTTATTAAAAAAAATAGAATTATTTAGAAAAGAATATAATTATAAAAATTATTTTGATCTCTCTTTTTCGTTTATTAATTCTTTTAAATCAATTAGCTATTTCATATTAGGTTTCCAGAAAGCGAAGCAATTAAAATTATTAAGATCTTTACAAAGAGCTAAACCAATGAATAAAGAAAAATTAAAAAAAATTTTATTTATAATTAAATCATCGTCAGTTTCTGAAAATATAGATCTTAGAAAGTGGTAGTTAAGTATAATTTGCAATTATTAAATCTTTTTTATCATCTATATTTATACTTTCTTTTGCAGTTAATATTAATCCATAGCAATTTTGACCTACAAATGATTTATATTTAAAGAAAGATTTTCTTTTTATCAAATATATAGAACCTGATCGTATATAAACTTTCTGCAAGCTTTGGCGTGGTTTTAAATTTTCATACTTTTTTTTTGTATAATTGATAAGTTTATTATTCTTAATTATTTTCATTCTTTCTGGATGATTTGCACCTACATCAGAGATCGATAAAACGCTATCATATCTTTTATTATTTTTAATAATTCTTAGAGCTTTTGTTATTTTTTCTCTCGATCTAAATGGACAAGTAGGTTGGAGTAATAAAATATAATCATATTTTTTTCCAAATTTTTTTTCTGTTAATAATATTTCATATTTTAAAACATCATAAGTAAGAGCTTTATCCCCGCTAAGATGAGCTGGTCTTAATCCATTATTGTGAATTTTATATTTTTTCGAAATACTCAAAATTTTTTTGGAATTTGTAGATATAACGCTAAAAAAATCATTTTTAAAATATTTACATATGTCTAGAGTATACTTTATCAGTTCCTTTCCCTTTATTTTTGTCAAATTTTTATGTTTAATTGACTTAGAGCCTTTTCTAGCAGGCACAATACAAATTGTTTTATAACTCATTACTTTTTTCAAGATGATACTATCAATATTATCTGCTAAATGTAATTTAAAATAATTCCAATTTGATCATATTATGAATTTATCTTTTTTTGAAATACTTAATAAAGATTTTAAATTTAGATATCTGTTTGTATTTATCTCGCTTTTCATTATTGGATTGGTTGAGTTAATAAGCATTGGTTCAGTTCCTGTTTATGTAATGTTGTTAGTTGAAAGAGACATTATAATACCGTATTTACCTACATTCATTCAAAAAACAATCCAAGAGAAAACTTTTTCTGAACTTATTTTATTTTCATCATATCTTTTAATATTAATTTTTTTTTTAAAAAATATAATACTTTATTTCATAAATTTATTTCATATTCATTTTCAACAAAATTTAAGAAGTTTTTTATCTGAAGAGATATACAAAAAATATCTACTTTCAGATTATATAAATTTTTTAAACTTAAATTCCTCAAATTTGATTAGAGGAATAGTAAATGACACTGGTATAACTGCATTATATTTTAAGGAATTTGCAACTTTAATTTCAGAAATTATCACGATAACATTTTTATTAGTGTTAATCATCGTTACAAGCGAATTACAAATTGTCTTTTTACTATTTTCTCTGATATTTATCGTTTTTGCATTTTATTTTTATTTTAGGAAAATTTTAAAAATTAAAGGTGAGGAGTCCCATAAATTTAGAGGAGAACTAATAAAAGTTGTTTCTTACTCCTTTAATGGTTTTAGAGAAATAAGAATATTACAAAAGTTTAATTTTGTAAAAAAAATTTTTAATTCAAAATTGTTAGGTGAAATTAATAATTCAACTTTCCAAAAAAAAATTAACCTTTTACCAAAGTATATTTTAGAGATAGTTTGCATATCGGGTGTTCTGATGATAATTTATTCTATGAGTGGAAGTAAACAAATGCTTATTATTTCTTTACCAACACTGTCTCTCTATTTAGCTGCAGTTATAAGATTTATTCCATCATTTAATAAAATAGTTAGTGTTGCTAATAAACTTAAGTATGACGCACCTGTTGTCTCAGATGTATTAAGAAAGTTTAAATCGAATAATAATTTAAATAAAATAGAATTAGAGGAGACTAGCAAAAAAATTGAAAAGTCGATAGTATTCAAAGATATTTCTTTTATTTATGACAGTAGAGATCGACCAGCACTAAATAATTTAAATTTAGAAATTATAAAAAATAAAACTCATATGATTTATGGGGAGAGTGGTTCTGGGAAAAGTACATTCATAGATATTTTTACTGGATTATTAGAAATAACTTCTGGAGATATTTTTGTTGATGGTAATAAAGTTGAATATTTAAGGCCTTATGTAAATAGTATTGGTTATGTTCCGCAAGAAATATTTTTATTTGATGGAACTTTAAGGGAAAATATTGCTTTTGGATTTGAAAACAACGAAATAGATGATGAAAAAATAAAAGATGCTCTAAAAGCATCAAATCTGTTTGAATTTTTTAGCAATATACCAAATTATATGGATGTAAACTTAGGAGATAATGGAGTTAAAATTTCTGGAGGTCAAAAACAGAGAATAGCAATAGCAAGAGCTCTTTATACTAATTCAGAATTTATTATTTTTGATGAACCAACAAGCTCTCTAGATGAAAAAAATGAAGAGGAAATTTTAGAAACAATTTTAAATTTAAAATCTAAAAAAACAGTTATTGTTGTTACCCATAAAACTAAATTAAAAGATAAATTTGACTACACTTTCCATTTTAATAATTAAAGTTTTTATAAATGAAAAAAAAAATTTATTTTGTTATTAATAATAATATTTATATCAGAAATTTTATTAAAACAAAAATTATAAAAAAATTAAATCACAAATTTGATGTCAGCTTAATTTTTAACAAAAATTTATACAAAGATAAAAGTATTAAAAAATATAATAAAAATAAAACATTTTTTTATTCAAGCTCAAATAATAATAATTTAATGCTAAAATACCATGATATAAAATCAACTTATTATAAAAAAAATTCAAAATTTTTTCAATTTAGGCTTCTTAGACTTTATCGATATGATATTAGATATCTAAATGAATTATTATTATCCAAAGGAATTAAAAACAATATAATAAATAAAATTTTTAATTTTCATTATTTGATAAAAAATTTTACTCTCTTTTTAGTTTTTAAAATTTTATCAACTTTTGTTTTTTTTCCAGTTGTTAAAAAATATATTACTAATCTTCCTAAAAATGACTCAATTGAAAAAATAATTAAAAAATTAGATGGTGAAATATTTATAATTCCAACAAGTGGTTACGATGCAGATACAATACATTTTATTGATTTGTTAAAAAAAAATAAAAAAAAATCTTATTTAATCGTTGACAATTGGGATAATTTATCAAGCAAAATAATACTAGATAATTTACCTGATAGAATTGCTGTATGGGGAGCTCAAACAAAATTACATGCTAAAAAAATCCAAAAAATGAATGCAAATAAAATTAAAATTTTAGGTTCAGCGCGAAGTGAATCATTATTTTCTGAAAGATACAAAAAACATAAATCTAGATACAAAAATTATATATTATTTTTAGGATCAGCGTGGGCTTGGGACGAGGAAGGAGTATTGACAAGGATAGATAATTTTTTAACGAAAAACAAAATTAAAAATTTACAAATTATCTATAGACCACATCCATTTAGACAAAGAAAAACTTTAATTTCAAAGTTTTGGAAATATATAAAAGTTGATAAACAATTATATGATAATAAAAGTAAAAAATTTCTTAAAAGATCTTGGCCAGATTTAAATTATTATCCATCATTGATACAAAATAGTAAATTTATTATTGGAGGACTTACTTCGATGATGATTGAGTCAACTATTTTTTGGAAAAGTTATTTAGCAATAGGTTTTGATGATAATTTTAGCCTTATGAATCAAAAAAATGCATTAAAATACTTTACTCATCTAGAAGGTATAGAGAAATTACCTAATATAAAAATTTGTAAAAATATTAATAACTTCGATAAATATCTCCACAATATGATTAAAAGTCATGTGAAGAAAATTCCAAGTAGTGGAATTAGATTAAATATTGACAAAAAAAGAGAATTTTTTTTAAGTGGAAATGAAGGAACTTATACTGAAAGATTAATTAATGACGTGAATAAATTTTCTAACGTTTTTTGAAAAAAGGTCTATTTGCTTTTCCCAATAAAATTTGTCGTAGGCTCCGATATGTGGGGTAATAATATTTAAAAATTTGTTTGAAAAATAATAGTTTTTTTTTATTGGTTTATATGGATTAACATATTGGCTACTATTGAACACGTCTAAGCACAAAACTAATTTTTTCAATTTAGCATATTTTTTTAAATCTTTAAAATTTACTGTATCCCCTCTACCATAATTTATGAATATACTATTTTTTTTAAAATTTTTGAAAACTTTTTTATCAAATATATTTTTTGTTTCATTAGTTAGTGGCAAAGTATTAATAATAAATTTTTGATTTTTAACTGCTTGATTAAGTTTTGTTAAATAAAAAAACTTTTTTATATTTTTATTTATAATTATCGATCTGTTTATAATTGAAATGTTTTTACTAAAAAGTTTTAAAACATTTAGAAGTTTTTTATTAATTTCTCCAAAGCCAACTAATAGAAAAGTTTCATCATAAACATTATTTATGTAATCATTAAAGTTGTCAGCATTTTTTCTATCATTTTTTTTATTTTGACGTAAAAAATAAGAAATATTAATTCCCCTTGAACTTGCAAAAATTGAACTCAAAATTGATGATACCATTGGTTTAACAAATATTTTCTTTGTATTAGTATATTTAATCTTTTTTTTTTTTAGATATTTAGATAAATCTTCATTTACTCCTTTACTTCCAAAATGAACATATTTTAAATTCTTCAATTGATTTATTATTTTTATATTAAGTCTATTTCCCCAAAAAATTTTAACTCTCAATTTTTCGGTTTTAGAAAGATTATCGAAATTTTTAATTTTAAAACTTTTTTTTAAAAATTTATTTTTATTTAATATATTTTTATCTAATTTATACATTTTTAAATCTAAATTAAAGTCATGTGCAATAAGAATTTTTTTCATCATATTTTAAATCCACTTTTTTTTTTAAAATTAAAACTCTTAAGATTTTCTTTTCTTAAATCAATACCTAGCCCTAACTCTTTCTTTTTTAATTTAATAAAACCGTCTTTAACTTCAATTTTTTTATCTATGTTTTTTTTCAAAAATTCGAGAGAAACCAGTGGAAACTCTATAATATCAACTTCTTTGTATGCCAAAGCAAAATGAAGATTTGACATTAAAGAAATTGGTGAACCCCAAACATGGAGAGCTACTTTTTTTTTATATTTTTTTGCTAGTTTTACTATCTTAATAGCATCAAAAATACCAACTTGAGTGATGTCTGGTTGAACTATGTCACACAAATCATTCTTAATGATGTTTTCAAATTCATAAAAATTTGTGAAAGATTCTCCAATTGCAACAGGATTTTTGGATAATTTTTTAAGAATCTTATAGTCATGCATGCGTTCAGCTGGCAAAGGTTCCTCTAACCAGAGTAATTTATATTTATTTAAATATTTTACTCTTTTCTTGGCTTCATTAAGTTTCCATTTATTCAGCGTACCCATTATCGCATCAATCATAAGACTTTTTTTTTTTAAATTTTTTATTACAAAATTTATTCTCTCTATATCTTTTTTAAAACTTAGATAGCCAATCCTCATTTTATAATTAACAAACCCATTTTTCTTGATATTTTGTAAATCTTTATCCAAATGTTTCTTGTTGAATATTACAGATCCTCCACTAGCATAAGTAGGAACTTTTTTTTTCAATGAAAACTTGTTCAGATATTTATAGAATGTTAAGCCTAAGGATTTTGATTTTGCATCAATTAATGCAATTTCAATTGAAGATAAGGTGCTTTTAAATACACCATTTTGACTAACAAATGGTATTCTAAAATTTTTAATATTTTTTATTGCACTGTTTATACTTATTTTTTCAAAATTTTCTGAAATTTCTTTAATAATGAAATCAACAATTTCTGGAACATAAGCTGATTGATAACTTTCTCCATATCCTCTAATTCCATTTGATAATTTTATCTCTACAATAACTAAAGATCTAACTGCTTTTGGCTGACCAAAGACTTTGTTATTTCCATATTTAGAAGAGAATTTATAACTTTTGATTTTTTCTACTTTTATCAATTAATATTATCCTATACCCTTCCAAGTATTTCCATCTGATGTATAATTATGTTTTGCTTCTAAAATTGGATCATATAAAAATCTTGTAGTTTCTTTTTTCATCATTTTATTGATCCAATATCTATCTTCTTTTCCTTGTAGGTTTTCATCAAAAGGGTTTTTAGTTAGGATTTGCTTTTTATATAAGCATAAAGCGTTATGTATAAAGTATCTATCTTCATGCTTTGAAAAGTAGTTTTCAATAGATTTATTACCAAAATTACTCCATATATATCTTTTGGTAATTTTTTTTCCATAAAAAACAGGAATTTGATTACCAAAAATACAGCTATATTTTTCAAGATCTGTCAAATGTTTCTTAATATCAAAATTTGTTAATTCGCAATGTGCTGAAATTATCATAATATTTTGATTTGAGCATTCTTTTACTCCAAGGTTTAAAGACTTTCCTGGAGTATAATCGTCAATTTTTAATATTTTTATTTTTGTATAGTTTTTTTCTTTATTGTTTTTTAAGAACGGATCTTGAATAAAATACCTAACTATTTCTAAAGTCTTATCTTGAGAATTATTATCAATTACAATTATTTCGGGCTTAAAAATATTGTCCAAAATAGATTGTATACAATTACCAATAAATTTTTCTTCATTTTTTGATCTTATAATTACTGAAACTTTATTTTTTATCATATAAAAATTTATTTACCCCATCTCCCTCTGTAATTTTTAAATATATCATATTCTGATTTTTGTAAATTTAGGCCTTTATAAATAGTCATTTCAGAATAAATATCTCTAAACTCACATAATCTTTTTAGATCTTCTGGTAGCAAGGCGAATTTGTTATCTCTACCTGGCAAATCATTGTCTATTGTAAAATGTTTTTCGACATACGTTGAACCCATAGATATTGCAATTAAAGCATCATCTATACCCTTAAAATGTCCACTAAAACCAACTTTTGTTGTTAGTTTTTTAATTTCATTTAACCTTGGCATATTTATCATATTTGGTTCTGATGGGTATGAAGAAACGCAATGCATTAAAAATGCTTTTTTTTTAAAATTTTTTAATTTTGTAATTTTTTTAATTTCATTCCATTTTGAAGCGCCGGTTGAAATTAAGACAATTTTATAATTTTTTAAACAAAACTTTATTAGTTCCAAATTATAAGTTTCATGGCTAGGAATTTTAATTACGTTAAATTTACATTTCTCAATTTTTTCATAATCTTTTAAATTAAATAAGGATGTAAAAAGTTCAATATTAAACTTTTTGCTAAAACTTTTAAGCTTTAAATAGTCAGATTGATTAAGTTCTGCTTTTTTATAAATCTCTCTTCTTCCATCGCTATCCCAAGGTCCATTTTTCAAATTTTTTTCAGACCATGTTTGTAATTTAACCATATCAGCACCACTCAAAGCTGCACTTTTAATCATTTTTTTTGCTAGACTTAAGCTTCCCATGTGATTCCATCCGATTTCAGCTATTATCTTTACTTTATTTTTCTTCATTACTTTCAATTAATGTATATAAATATTTTCCAACAGTTTCACCAACAACTTCATGACCAATAGCTGTTAAATGTAAGTTAGACGGAAAATGAGTTAATTCATTATTTTTTTTATTATAATCATACAAAGATTTTGTAGTATTTAAACAATTTAAGTTATTACTCTCGCATATTTCACTAAAAATTTCTGTTTGTATTCTAGCCATATTTTCTAGATAGTTTTGTGATATTTTATTCTCAAATACTATGTCGTCCTTTATTACATTATGTGCCGAAGGTATATAAATAAATATTATGACTGAATCGTTATTATACGAAAAATCTTTAATTTTCAACATTGGTTCAGAAAAGGCTTTTTTAACAAAATTTTCACTTATATCTTTATCATATATTTTTTTTGCAATTCTTATTTCATCTTGATCTATATTATTTATATTAAAGTCCATATCTCCATTCAAATATTTGTACCTAAAATTTAAATTATGTTTATCTTTATTTTTTAAATTTAGATAATTTTTTGTACCAGCAGCGAAGTTAAACGTATAAGATTTGGAGAATATTTTTTTTAAAATACTTTTTATAAAGTTTTCTTTATTAATTTTTTCTTGGATTTTATTTAAATGAGATTTACTGTCCGTTATATAATTCAAATACTTTATAGAATCTCTTAAATCATTACCCTCATAGATTGCTGAAATTATTATTTTATCATTTTTATTTACTAATTCTCTCATTAGTCTGTATTGTTCATATAAGCCAATACCAGTCATTCCATAGTTAATTGAAAATATATCTTTACTTAATTTTTTTGACCAGGCCTGATCTGGTTTAACAAATGTACAATAAGTAAAGGAATCACCAAATGTTACGATATTTAATGTTTCTCTATTATAAGTCTTATTACAAAATCCTTTATTATAATAAAAATAATTAACTGCTCCATGATCAAGGTCTTGAATATCAGGCCTCCTGTTTATTGTGTTAATTGGGACAGATAATTCTCTACTAAACTGATTTTTATTAAAAATTCTCTTAATATTACTAATTCTTTCTTCTGAACCTCTCATATTCCTGTTTATCAAAAGGTTTGTTTTAAGTTTTGTATTTGGTAAGTAAAAAAGAAAATTGCTATTAATTTTTTTGCTATAAAAAAATAAAAATATCTCTAGAAAAGTAAAAATTATAAATACATTTATAAAAAAAATAGATGTCAATTTTTTCATATGATTTAATTTGCGCTTTAACCACCTGTTAAATGATCTACAGCAATTGTTCCATCTTGATTACAATATAAAAAAGATCCATTAATATTATTATCAAAACTTTCGATTTGAATAACTGCGTTTTTATAATCTAAGCTTTTTAAAATGTTAAACTCTTCTTCCATAATAAGCAACAAATGTGGTTTGGTAAAATCAATTTTTTTTTGGATTAATTGTTCAACTCCATTATCTACCAATAATCTAATATTCAAATTAATAGAATTTTTATTTTTAATTTTATCAATATTTAGACTTAAATAATGAAAGCAATTTTCTTTGTATTTGTTTAGATAAAAAAATTTTCTAGTGTTACCTGCTGAGTCAGTTTCCTGAGAAACAAGCTTTGAATCATTTACTATCCATTTTGTTTCATGAGAATGTACCAAATCACCATAATTTGAAAGATTACTATAAGCAATGTTAAAATAGGAATGACCATGAGACAAAAATTTTATATAAACTAAATAATCACTTTCTATTTTGGGAAAAATTCTACTAATTTTTTGAAAATAGACTCCTTTATGATCAAATTCTTTTTGATAAATTATTTCATTATTGACTATTAAGGCAATTAGTATTCTTTGGTTTTCAATTCCAGTTTCTATATTATCTATAAGTATGCAAGGATCTAAAATTTTACTTTGTGGACACCAGGCTAGTTGAGAAATTTCTTTTTTTTCTTTTTTTTTATCATTAATAGGTGCTAAGTGCCATGTAGAAACAAAGTTATTAATTTTATTTGAAATTATTGCATACCCGTAAAGATTTATTCTTTTTTTTTGCGAATTTAGTTTTGACTTTAAAAAATAATTTTTAAAGTCATAATTTTCATTTAATTCAAAATATGATCTTGAAAAATTTTCCTCCGATAAGTAATTATTTCCATAAGATAGAGGCATTGAGTGAGTTGTTGAAATTATATTTTTTTTTTCATCAAAATATTTACCCCAAAATCTTAAATGTCCATCATGGTTACCATGATTTTTTTTTAAATTTGGATTAAATAATTCAATAATTATACTGTCGCAATTACCTTCAAAATTCAAATTTTCACTTATAAAATTACAAATTGTATTTGGTTTTATCCAAAATAGCTTTTGTAAAATTATATTTCCATTAAATACTAAAGATACCCTTAATAAAAAATTTCCTCTCAAAGAATAGTTTTGAGAAAAAAAATTGTAAATTACTGCAGATGACTTACTTTTAGAAAAGGGTACCCAACCCAGAACAGAATTTATATTTTTATCAATTTTTATATTTTTTATCTCGTTAATTTGGTTATTTAGTTTTTTAAAAAAATTTAAATCATTTTTTTTTATTTCAATTTGTGAATCTGAAAATTCAAATAAATCTTCTCTATTAAAATTTTTTGTCTTTTTAAATATTTTAATGTAAATTTCCTCTAAAATATTTATATTTTTTATAAATTTTTTTGCTATATTTTTAATATTCATATGAATTCATATTTTAAATATAACATTTAACAAAACAATATAAATTTGGAAAAAATTTTATTCAAAGTTCTGAGACTACTTATATCTAAAATCAGATTTTATAATACTGATCTCTTGAGAAAATTATATAAATTGTATTTTAAAAATAATAATGAAATTAATGAATTTTCTAAAAGTCAACTTCAACCAGATGGTTTTTATATAGTATCAAAAAATGATCTTCATGATCTTAAGTCAGATTTTGACTTAATCGGGTTAGCAGCCGAAGATGTTATAAATAAAAAAAAAAATAATATAGGAACTAAAGAATATCTACAAAATATTTTAAGAGAAAATGATGAGAATAATATTAAAGTATTTCTAAATTTCTTTTTAAATAAAAAATTTTTATCAATTGTAAAAAGTCATCTGAATGAACTACCTCTTCTTACTGAACTTAAGGTTCTTTATTCACCCTCTAATATCAACAATGAACATATAGGCTCACAACTTTTTCATAGAGATTTTGATGACACTAAGATAGTAAAAATTTTTGTAAATTTAGTTGATGTTGACCTAAATACTGGACCTTTGGAAATAATAAAATTAGAAAAATCAAACAGTATAAAAAAAAAAATTAATAAAAATTATGGCCTACACTCAGACATAATTGATAAATTTATTGATCATAAAAAAGACAAATATATATTTGTAGGAAAAAAATTTGATTGTTTATTTGTTGATACTTCATCGTGCTATCATAGAGGAAGTAGAAAATCACTTAATGACAGATATGTATTGTATGCGAATTTCTCATCAAGATCTAGTTTTAGGTTTCCACCTATCTTTCTTAATTCAAATAGCTCTGAAATTAAAAATTATCACTCTCCAATGAGTAAGTATGCAAAATTAGTAGACGCAGATAAAATAAAATATATTAGAAATTTTAAATGAATTTTTTATCTTTAATTATTATTAACTTAATCAGACTAATTTGCTTTCCACTAAATTTTTTTTTTAATAAGAATATAGAACATAATATCTATCAGCTGCTTAGACAAAAAAAGAAAAAAATTATTATTAATAATAAGCCAGTATTATTTTTTGTTCCTAATAAAACTTTAGATTGGAGGATTAATACCTTTTTTACTAAAGAACCTGATACGCTCGAGTGGATAAAAAATTTTAAAAAGAAAAAAAATTCAATTTTTTGGGATATAGGTGCAAATATTGGAATTTATTCAATATATGCAAGAATTATTCATAAAAAATTATCAATATTTGCTTTTGAACCTTCTTTTCTTAATTTGTATTTTTTATCAAAGAATTTTTTTATTAACAATTTTAGAAATGAAATAAAAATCGTTCAGACTCCATTAAGCCAAAAAAAAAACAATTTTTTTAATTTTATAGAGGGAACAGAAAATGAAGGTGGTGCTTTTAATTCACTAACAGTAAATAAATACATGAAAATGACAAAAAATTCGTATAATATTATGAGTACCACTATTGAAGAGCTTATAAATTCAAATGCTTTAAAAATTCCTAATTATGTAAAAATCGATGTTGATGGAAATGAGTATGAGATTTTAAAAGGATTTGGAAAACATCTTAAAAATAAAAATTTTAAAGAAATTCTTATTGAGATAGATGAGGATCAAAAACTAGAAAAATTAAAAGTTTTAAAAATATTGAATAGAAATGGTTTCAGATATTATAAAAAAATTTCAACAAAATTTGAAGATATAAGTGATGAAAATACTTATAATTATTTTTTTAGAAAGAAATGAAGAAATATATATATATATCTTCAGGTGCATTCGGCAAAAATAAAAATCTTAATAAAATATTTTCAATTTTAAAGAAAAACAAAATAAATTCTGTTGAGTTATCTGGAGGTATGTATGAAAAAAAAATAATTAAAAATTTAAAATTAAATAAAAAATTTAATTTTATTTTCCATAATTACTTTCCCGTTCCGAAAAAAAATTTTGTGCTTAATTTAGCAAGTAATAATAAAAAAATAATTAACCAAAGCTTTTCTCACATTAAAAATGCAATTAGAATATGTAAGATATTTAATTTAAAATATTATAGTTTGCATTCTGGTTTTTTATATGACCCAGATCCAAAATTACTAGGTAAAGAAATGAAATTATGTAAGACTTTTAATAGAAAGTCAGCTTTATCAAGATTTATCAAAAATATAAATATAATAGGAGATTATGCTAAAAAGTACGATATAAAAATTCTTTTAGAAAATAATATTATTGAAAAAAAAGAATATAATTTATTTAAGAGAAATACAGTTTTAATGTCAACAATACGAGAAACTATATTTATTATGAAGAATACAAGAGATAACGTTAAATTACTAATAGATGTTGGACATCTAAATGTAGCTGCCAGAACTCTTAAATTTAATAGAGTTGATTTTTTAAAAAAAACCTTGAGTTGGACAGAAGGTTTTCAATTAAGTGAAAATGATGGAATTAAAGATTGTAACCTCCCAGTTAGAAAAAACTCTTGGTTTTGGCCATATATTAATAAAGAATTAAATTATTATAGCCTAGAAGTTTATAATTTAGATATAAATGTTATTAAACAGAATTTAAAATTAATTAAAAAAAAATTATTTAAATGAAAAATAAAGTAGCATTAATAACAGGTGTGAATGGACAAGATGGATCTTACCTTGCAGAGCTTTTATTAAGAAAAGGATACGTAGTTCATGGGATAAGACGATATTCAAGTACAAACTCACTAGAAAATCTTAAAGAAATAATTAAAAAAAAAAATTTTTCAAAAAAATTTCACCTACATTATGGAGATATTACAGACACAGATAGCATTTACCAAATTATTAAAAAATCAAAGCCCACAGAAATTTACAACCTTGCAGCACAGTCCCATGTTCATGTATCTTTTCAAATACCAGAATATACCTCTCAAGTAGATGGAGTGAGTCAATTGAGAATTTTAGAAGTTGTAAAAGAAATTGATCCAAAAATTAAAATTTACCAAGCTGCTACTAGTGAGCTATATGGGGACACTAAGCTAAAATTTCTCGATGAAACTTCTGGGTTTAATCCAGTATCTCCTTATAGCGTGTCTAAATTGTTTGGGTTCTATATCTCGAAAGTTTATAGATCTGCTTATAATATGTTTATATGTAATGGTATATTGTTTAACCACGAGTCACCACGTAGAGGCAAATCTTTTGTTACAAGGAAAATAACTAGCTCAGTAGTTGATATAGTCAATGGATCTGGAGAGATTTTGAAAATTGGTAATTTAAATGCAAAAAGAGACTGGGGATATGCCAAAGAATACGTTGTAACTATGTGGAAAATGTTACAACAAAAAGAACCAGATGATTACGTTATTTCAACTGGTAAACAATATTCGGTAAGACAATTTATCGAGGAGTCATTTAATTATTTTGGTATTAAGATATTGTGGAAGGGAAAAGGATTGAATGAAATTGGATATGACAAAAAAACAAAAAAAATATTGGTAAAAATTGATCCTTATTATTTTAGACCAAATGAAGTTCCTAATTTAAAAGGAAATTCAATAAAAGCAAAAAAAGTTTTGGGTTGGTCACCAAAAACAGATTTTAAAGAACTTGTAAAAATTATGATTAAAGCAGAACTAGACAAGTGATACCAGTATCTAAACCATTTATAAATTCTGATACAATAAAAAAAGTAAATAAAGCTTTAAAAGATGGATGGATTTCCTCAAGAGGAGAGTTTGTAAATAAATTTGAACAAGGGTTAAAAAAATATTTAAATGCAAAATATTGCACAACTTGTTCAAATGGCACCGCTGCTTTAATTTTAGGTTTAAAAGCATTAAACATTGGTAAAAACGATGAAGTTATTGTCCCTGATTTGAGTTATGCAGCAACAATAAATAGTGTAATTAATGTCGGCGCAAAACCAGTAATTTGTGAAGTTGATAAGCATTCCTGGTGTATAGACTCCAAAAAAATAGAAGAGAAAATTTCAAAAAAAACAAAAGCAATTATTGCTGTCCACTTATATGGACAAGCCTGTGATTTAAAAAATATATTAAAAATTTGTAAAAAATATAAATTATTTTTAATAGAAGATACTGCTGAAGCATTTGGAACTAAGCTAGATGGAAAATATTTAGGAACTTTTGGAGATGTTGGTTGCTTTTCTTTTTTTGGAAATAAAACTATTTCAACGGGAGAAGGTGGATGTTGTGTTGTAAAAAAAAAACATGTTTATGAAAATATCTTACTCTTTAAAAATCATGGTATGAAAGATAAAAAGAAATATTTTCATTATGTATCTGGTTACAATTTTAGAATGACCAATATTCAAGCTGCTATAGGTCTTTCTCAATTAAATAAAATGAATTTTTTTAAAATCAAAAGAAAACTTATAGAGCAATTTTATATAAAAAAATTTAAAAATTATGATCAATTTATCTCTCAAAAAAATACAAATAACTGTAAAAGAATTAATTGGATTTTTACATCTTTATTTACAAATACAAATATCAAAAAACTTACAAATCAACTTAAGTCAAATGGCATTGAAACAAGAAGATCCTTTTACCCTTTCCATTCCATGAAACTTTATAAAAAATACATTCCAAAAAAATTTAATAAGAAAAATTCAATTTATATTTTTAAAAACGCATTATCATTACCCACTTTTGTTGAAATAAAAATAAAAGAATTAGAAATAATTTCTAAATCTATCAAAAATTTTTTAAATCAAAACTATGAAAAATAATTTAGTAAATAGTTCTAGACTTTTTAAAAAAATCTATTCTGAAAGTCCAGGTGGTGTTCTAGCAATTAGAAGGCCTTATAATTTTGTTCAAAATAGATATCCAATTTTTTTCGAAGAAGCTAAAGGATCAAAAGTTACTGATATTGATAAAAATACTTATCTTGATATGATGTGTGGTTATGGGCCGATAGTAATAGGTCATAGAAATAACTTTGTTGATAACAGGGTTATTAAACATATAAAAAATAAAGGTAACTGTTTAACTTTAACTCAACCTACTCAATATAAACTTATAAAAAAACTTAATCAATTATATGGAACAGATAAAGCTATAATATTAAAGACTGGTTCGGATGCCACATCATTAGCAATCAGATTAGCTAGAAGTTTTACCGGAAAAAAAATTATATTAAGGTGTGGTTATCATGGTTGGCATGATTGGTGCACAAATGATGAAAATGGAGTTTTAAAATCAGTAAAGAAAAATACAATAGAATTTAAATTTAACGATTTAAATCATGTGGAGGATTTGATCAAAAAATATAAAAATAAAATTGCAGGACTTATAATATGGCCTATTCATACTCCATTGGGTCAAAGAGTTACTTTTCCTACAGCAAAATATTTGTCTTCTTTAAAAACATTATGTAAAAATAATAATATTGTTTACATTTTTGATGAAATAAGAAGCTGTTTTAGGGTAAGCATGAATGGTGCACAATCAATCTATAAAGTTAAGCCTGATTTAAATATAATTGGAAAAGCAATGGGTAATGGCTACCCAATAAGCGCCGTTTTAGGTAATAAGTCAATAATGGATCAAGCAATATCAAAAGTTTATGTGAGCTCTACATTTTTTGCAAATAGTTTGGATCAAATTGCAGCATTATCTACAATTAAATATTTAGAGAGCAACAATGTAATAAAAAAAAATAATATCAAAGGAAAATACATTAAAAAAAAACTTGAAAAAATCGTAAAAAATCAAAAATTTAAGTGTTCATATTCAGGGGATATTTGGTTTCCATTTATTTCATTTCACGAAAAAAATGAGAATGTGAATAAAAATTTAAGAAATAAATTTTATGAATACTTAATTGAAAAAAAAATTTTTTTAGCACCGTATCATCATGCATATTTAATGAATGATCATTCAAAAAATGATATCAAAAAATATATTTATGAAGTTGAACAAAGTTTTAAAAACTTAAATAAATTATGATTGAAAAAAAAATAATTATAATTGGAACAGGTCAACATGCAAGAATGCTTGTGGAATTGATAGAAGAACAAGGTAAATATAAAATTATTGGTTTTATAGCTAAAGATTGGAGCAATAAGAAAAAAATATTAGGATATCCAATTTTATGTATAGAAAAAAATCTAAAATCATTTCTTAAAAAAAATAATGATATTAAATATTATGCTTGTGGTGTAGGAGATAACGCGGGTGGGATGAAAGGAAGAGAGAAAATAATTAAACATTATGATACCCTTCTTACAGCACCAAAAATCATAAGTCCAAAATCTTATATTTCTAAATATTCTAAAATTGGTAAAGGATCTATAATTGAAGCTTATGCGAAAGTAATGAATGGAGCAACTATAGGTAAGCATTGCATGATTGAGAGTTTTACAGCTGTAAATCACGATCAAAATATAAAACCGAATGTTTTTATTGGAAATAATTGTGCATTAGCTGGAAAATTTATTGGAAAGAATACAATCATTGGAGATGGTTCTTCAATTGGTTATAAAGTTTCGATTGGATCAAATTGCATTATAAATCAAGGCACAGTGGTTACAAAAAGCCTAAAAAATAATAGGATAGTTTTTGGAAACCCATATAAAGTTTTAAAAAATAATACTAAATTCGTTGATGCTATTAAAAAAAAAAAAAAATTAAATTTGAGGAATTAGAATTTCAAATATCAAATTATAGTTTTAAACCCACAGGAACATCTGAATTACTGTGTCAATCTGTAAATAAAATTATAAAAAGTAAAAAAAAAATTCTAGATTTTGGATGTGGAATTGGAGTTGTAGGTATTACACTATTTAAAAAATATAATATAGAATCAAATTTATATGCATCAGATATATCTAGGCATTCGATAAGATTGTGCAAGCTCAATGCAAAAAACCATAGAGTAAAAATTATAGCAAAAGTGGGAAGTCTTTTTGATCCTTGGGAAAACGAGAAATTTGACATTATTTTAAATGATGTTTCGGGTATTTCTCAAAAAATTGCAAAGATATCACCATGGTTTAAAAATACATCATGCGAAACAGGTGATGATGGAACAAATTTAACTTTAAAAATAATTTCTGAGGCAAAAAAATTTTTGAGGAAAAATGGAACAATTATATTTCCAATATTATCCCTTTCTAATAAAAAAAAAATAATTAAACATGCAAAATTAAAATTTAATAATGTAAAAAAAATTGGATTAAAAACTTGGCCGATGCCTAAAGAATTTTACAAACATAAAAAATTACTTTATAAATTAAAAAATAATAATTCAATTGATTTCAATGAAAGATTTGGTATTTTAACTTTTACTACAGAAATTTATCAAGCCAAATAATATGTTAACTGAAAATAAGGTAATAAATTTAATACAAGCTACTTTAGGCAAAAAAAATAAAATTACCTTAAAAAGTAGCTCAAATAATACAGAAAATTGGGATTCATTAAATCACTTAAATATCCTAGAAAAATTAGACAAGGCAACAAAAGGAAAAGTTGCTGAAATCGCTGAAATTGCCACTGCAACCAGTGTGAAACAGATTGTAAATATTTTAAAAAAAAAAAAATTACTATCTAAATAATTTAAATGAATTCTAAAATTGAGCATATTGAATATTATCTTCCAAAGAAATATGAAACTTTAAAGGATTTGAAAAAAGATAACCCTTCATGGAACATAAAAAAAATCTATAACACCACTGGAATAAATAAAAGGTTTATAGCTTCAAATGAAAATATTGTTGATATGGCAGAAAAATCATGCCAGAAATTAATTAAAAAAAATAAAATAAAAAACATAGATTTTTTAATATTAGTTACCCAATCATCTCCCTCAGGTATTCCGACGAGTGCAAATATATTGCATCAAAAACTGAAATTAGATCAAAAATGTTTATGCTTTGATATTAATCAAGGTTGTTCTGGATTTATTTATGCTTTAGCAGTAGCAGCCTCACTTATAAAGGCAAATATCTGCAAATCGGGAATCGTAGTTTGCAGCGAAAAATACTCTAAATATATTGGGAAAAACGATTCATCATGCAGACCAATTTTTAGTGACGCATCGTCATCAGTCTTAGTAAAAAAAAGTAAAAAATCTAAAATTAAAGGTTTTGTTCTAGGATCAGATGGAAATGGTTACAAGAATCTGATTGTACCAAGTAAAAATATGAAAATTAGAAATAAGATCCTAAAAAAAAATAAAATTTATATGGATGGTAGCAATGTTTTTTTATTTACTTTAAATAAAGTTAAAGAATGCTTTAATCAAATTTTGAAAAAATCAAAATTAGAAAAAAATAAAGTTGATTATTATATTTTTCATCAAGCTAGTAAATTTGTGTTAGAAAATCTTGTTAGAAAAATAGGTATCGATAAAAAAAAAAATATCGTAAATTTAGATAAAGTTGGAAACACTGTATCTGCATCGATTCCAATTGCACTTAAAATGGCTTTACAAAAAAAAAAAGTTAAAAAAAATTCTAAAGTTTTGTTGTTAGGCTTTGGTGTTGGTTATTCGTGGGGTGGGTGCATAATTGAATGCTGACAAAAAATAAAACCTTTATAATTGCTGAGGCAGGTGTAAATCATAATGGAAAATTGTCAAATGCTTTAAAACTTGTAAATCTTGCAAAGAATTGTGGAGCGGACGCGATAAAATTCCAAACTTGGGATACAAATGAAATTATAGTTCCAAATACTAACAGGCCAAAATATCAATTAAAAAATAGTAAAGAACTTGATCAATACAATTTTGCAAAAAGTCTTGAACTTAATCATAACGATTTTATTGATATATACAATTATTGTAAAAAAATTGGAATAATGTTTTTGTCAACTGCGGACGATATAAAAAGTATTAGATTTTTAAAAAATTTGCAAAGTATATTCAAAATCGGATCAGCAGAGTTCAATAATTATCAAATTATTAATGAAATAATTAAACTGAAAAAATTTATAATACTTTCTACAGGATTTTCAGATCTTAAAGACATCTCTGAAGTAATTAAATTTTTTCAGAAAAAAAAATTTAATTACAGAAAAAAGCTAGCTTTACTTCATTGTAACAGCGCATATCCAACTCCATTTAAAGATATTAATTTAAAAGTTATTCCTTACTTAGAGAAAAAATTTGGAGTTAAAGTTGGATTATCAGATCATTCAATATCTGACGAATGTGCAATTGGTGCTGTTTCATTAGGTGCAAAAATTATTGAAAAACATATCACCTTAAACAAAAAAATGCCAGGACCCGATCATTCCACCAGTCTTAATGGAAAAGAGTTTAAAAGTATGGTTAAAAAAATCAGAAATATTGAAATTGCATTAGGTTCAGAAAAGAAAAAAATTACGAAAAGTGCATTATTGAACAAAAAATTAATGATGAGGAGTATTGTGGCCAAAGAAAGAATTAACAAAGGACAAAAATTTACTGTCTTAAATATATGCTCAAAAAGACCTATGGGCGGAATAGATCCAAATTTTTTTTTTAAACTAATAAATAAGCAATCAAAAAATTCTTACAAGTTAAACCAGAAAATTAAAAGATCTGAATTAAAAAATTAATGGGAAAATTAAAATTATTGCTCAGAATTCTTTTTTTTTCAAAGAAAATTCTCAAAAGACCAAAAAATGTGGAAATATTAATGTATGACGATATTCACCAATCAATTTTCAAAAGTTTTTTTAAAAATA
>MDTG01070058.1_pt1 | contig 26032 bp, 26 predicted proteins | sample 811421 | NCBI WGS metagenome assembly MDTG01 (sample SAMN05326645, study PRJNA326480) | marine metagenome | isolation source: seawater | place: Pacific Ocean: South East | collected 2011
CAGCAAACAATTTTATAAAAGAAAATACGAATGGTTAAAGTTTTTTTTAATAATTCTTGTAATATTTGTAAAGCCGAAATTAATCATTATAAAAAACATAGTGATCACAACATTGAATGGATAGATGTTACTAATAATGAAGAAGCGCAAAAAATTACTTCAAAATCTTATGAGGAACTTTTGAGAAGAATGCACGTTATGCAAGATGGTAAAATAATAGATGGAGCAGAATCTTTCTTAATAATTTGGAAAAACGTACCTAAATATAATTTTTTATATAGGATATTTAAGATCAAACCCTTGTTTTTTTTATTAAATATTTTTTATGAAATTGCGGCTTATTTTCTTTTTAAAAAAAATAAGTACTTATTAAATAATGAAAAAAACTAACTTACCTAAAAAAACTTGTCAAGTTTGTAGTAGGCCTTTTACGTGGAGAAAAAAATGGAAATTAAATTGGGATAAAGTAAAATATTGCTCTAGAAAATGTTCCAGGTCTAATTCAGTTTAAAAGTTGACATTATTATTGGTAAATTTAACTTAAAATTAAAATAACCCTTATTTGAAAATTTCCAACAAAACTCATCTTCCTCTCTGGTAATAAAATTAATATTAAGATCATTCTTTTTAATTAACCTTTTTATAAATGAAAAATTTTCTCCAATAGAAGGATATGTTACATCAATAGAGTTAACATTTTTAGTTAAGCTTATTAAGCCATTTCCATCTAATAATTCAGACTCATTTTTAAATTCGTTAAGTTTTGATTTTATTACTTGTTTTTTAAAATCTATTACTTTAGTAGATAATTTTACTGACCTATTTTCGTTGCCAAGTAAGACGAAATAAATTTTGTTATATTTTTTATAATCAATTAAGTCTGAATGCATTTCATTTTCAAAAATAATTAATTGTTTGTTTAATTCATTGTTCTTACTAATTTGAATTGGATTAATTTTATACTCTCTTTTGTCAATAATTGGTAAAGCAGCCTCATTTAATTTTACATTTTTATACTTGTTGTTGCTAAATTTACTTATATTCCAAGATTGAGCTAAATAATTTTTACCTTTAGTTTGTATTCCTGCAACCCACCGCCAACTCAAAGTGTTAGAAGCCGCGTCTCCATCATACAAGTGTCTCATAAAAAATTCTGCACCTTTTTGCCAAGGCAATCCTAAAGTAAATATCCAGATACTTGCGAATAACATTCTAGTATGATTATGAAGATAATTAAAATTTATCAATTCTCTGACCCAATCATTAAAACATTCAATTTGTGTTTCACCATTAATTGCTTTTAAATAATTTTCGTCCTCTTCTAATGCTTTAAGATCTGCTGTAAAATCAGTCCAAACTTTTGGTCTTAGTTCTAGCCAACCTTTCCAATAAACTCTCCAAAAAATTTCTTGAATAAACTTATCTACTTTTTGAAAAGGATATTTTTTTAAAACAAGTTTTGCAGTTTCATATTCAGTAATCAATCTATGTGTAATGTATGGAGATAGACAAGAAACATTACTTCTGTTTGTCACCCCAAGATCGAAATTTCTTTTAGAATTATAGTTTGAAATATCACTTTCTAAAAATTTATTTAGTTTGCCTAAAGCTTCTGATCTGGAGGTTACAAACTGCATTAATCTTCGTCATCCCTCCAGTCATCAATATATAATTTCCAACATGCAAAAGTTACGCAAATTATTCCGACAGAAAAACCTAGTAACACTCCATTTTCTTTACCAAAGTAAATTGATCCAAAGTGTGAGCTTAGAATTGGTGGAAAGGCTAAAATACACCCAATAATTAAATATCTATAAATAAAAGGAGGGCGTTTCAAATTGTATTCCCTTGATCTATTGGTTGAGAAACTGCTGATGTAAACCAGCATTCTTTGCAATTTTCGTCACTTCCTTTTTGTACATGCCACTCATAAAAGTACAATTTTTTATTTTCCGTTAAAATTTCAATTCTATAAACATAAGTATTTGGGCTATTAGTAATTAATTTGATTTTATGTGAGGCATGGTTGATCAAATGTTTATATTGTTCGCCATAAATCATAATTCTAAATCTTGGATAGGGTCCTGTAGCTTTTTTATTATTTGGATGAGCAAATAACCATGTTTGTTCGATGCCTAAATCATTTTCATTATTATTTTTCAGTGCTTCAAGTTGAAGTTTTACTACATCAAATGCGTCTAAATTTTTATTCGGTTTTATAAGTTCCGCATGAAGATTTGTAGAGAATAAAAAAAATATTATTAATATTATTTTTTTTGTTAATTCCATATTTTATTCAATACCTCCTCTCTTTGACATGCTTTCTTATAGCCAATATATCTTAAAAAGTTTTTTTGATAATAGTCTTGATGGTAAGTTTCAGCTTCGTAAAATTTATCAAATTTCCATAGCAATGTAACTACTTCTGCATTGAATTTATCCTCAATTTTATCTATAGAATTTTTAATAATTTTTTTTTGATTACCATTTTCAAAGAAAACAACTGATCTATAGCTCTTACCTTTATCACAAAATTGACCATATTTATCAAATGGATCAATATTTTTCCAAAAAATTTCTAACAATTTTTTATAATTTGTTTTATTAGAGTCATAAATTATCTTTACAGCCTCGACATGTCCTGTATCTTTGTAAATTACTTCTTCATATGTTGGATTCTTTAAATTTCCACCGGAATATCCTGAAATAGTTTTAATCACTCCATCGATTTTATCAAAAGATTCTTCCATGCACCAAAAGCATCCACCTGCAAAATAAGCTACTTTTAAATTATTTACATCGCTAGAATTGTCTGCTCTTACTTTCAACTCACCTGCGTGTAGTTGTTTTAAACCCGTAAAATAGACAAAAATTAATGTTATAAAAAAAATGTTAAATCTCATAATTGAATTTTAGAATAGATTTTAAATAATTAAAGGTGTATCTTGTCCTACATGGAAGAAATACCCAGCAATGTCTGTGAAGAATGTCAAAAAGAAGATGAAAGCGTAAGAAATAATTTGATTACATCAGGATACAAGATTTGTGATAGTTGCAAATTATCAAAAACAATATTTCCTGTGTAAATTAATAAGCCAGTTTTATTAAAAGTATTACACTTATAACTATTAATAAAGTTAAAATTATATAAGATAGTATTACACAACCTATGGCAGTAGAAATTTTTTCTAATTTATAAATTTGTTTGACGCCTAGCGCTTGAGATGCGATTACTAGCATTAATATACCCCAAGAAAAAAATACAATAAAATTTGGGAAAAAAATAATTAATATTTTAAGTATTTCAGCACTATTGGAAAAACCAACTAAACATAAAGCTGTTCTTTTGTCTTTATGGCTAATTTCTGAGCTATTTTGTTTTGCTATGAATGACAAAATTATTGAAAATATAAACCAATTAAAAAATACCCAAAGTATTAAAACTAGTAAAATTGGAACCTTGCTCGGCAGGGTTGGTAAAATATATATCTTAAACAATAAAACATTAACTAATGCAGCTAAAAAAATAACGATTCCTGATTGATAAATTGAGTCTTTGTCGTTTTCTATTTCTAAATAAGTATTACCCTCAAATTTAATAATACTTAGAGCTCGCTGTAATGTTTTTATCAACATATTAATCTTTAAAAGGTCTTAAAATTTTTATTATCTTTTTATGTAACTTCATATTACAACTAGCGACTACATTTCCTCCACTATTAATAGATTTATTTCCCCAATTAGTAACAACACCGCCAGAATTTTTAATGATAGGTATTAGTGGCAGAATATCAAAAGATTTTAAATTACATTCTATGACAGCGTCTAATTTACCTTCTGCTAACAAACAATAATTCAAAGCATCAAAGCTTTCTAATCTTAAAGCTGAACCAAATTTTTTTACAATTTTTAGTTTATCTTTATTGCTCAAATAGCCATGAAAATTTGCAACAATGTTTAAATGTTTGAAACTATCATTATTTGATGTTTTTAATTTAAATCTTTTTTTATTTTTGAATAGATATGACTTATCTAAATCATTAATATAAAATTTTTTTAATTCTGGAAAGTTAGCTAAACCTAAAAGAGGTTTTTTTTCATAACAAAACCCTATCAAATTTGCCCAAGTGGGGACGTCAATTATAAATTTTTTAGTGCCGTCTATTGGATCTATAAACCAACTGAATCCATTATTACCTTTTTTATCTTTATACTCCTCTCCAAAAATTGAGTCATGAGGGAAATTTTTATTAATTAAAATTCTAATATATTTTTCAAATGATTTATCTAGATTTGTCACTGGATCAAATAATTTTAATTTATTTGACTTATTTGTAATTATTATTTTTTTCCTTGTTTTATTAATATACAATTTGTTGATTTTAATCGGTAAATTTTTCAAAAAATTATATGTTTTTTTCAAGTTCATAACTGTATATAACCCAACTAGATTAAAAACACATATGAAAATAAAAAAAAATTTTGAGCCAATTATATCTGGTATTTCTGCTGGTGTAGTAATAGCTATTTTGGCCTTTTTAACTCTAGAGACTACGTCGGGTATCTGGATAATGTTTTCTTTCGGGGCTACTGTTTTTATTGTTTTTGTTTTATATGACCTAGACACAGCGCAACCAAAGAATATCTTTTTTGGTCATTTGGTCTCAATTATTGTTGGAATTATATTTAATGAGATTTTAGGAAACTCTTTCTACTCTTTGGGTTTGTCGGTTGGTGTTGCGGTGATATTAATGGTTCAATTAAAAATAATGCATCCACCGGCAGCCTCGAACCCATTAGTAGCAATTTCTATGGACTTGTCTTATAATTATATTTTGTTTCCGGTTATTGTTGGCACTATAGTTATTATAGTTATGTCGATATTAATTAATAAAATAATTTTAAAAAGAAATTATCCTAAGAATTTTAATTTAGCAAAAAAATTGAAATATTAAGAATAAGGGCATAACTAGACCACAATAAATATGGCGCCATAAGGTAAAAACTAATTTTTTCTATTTTTATATATTCTTTCATTAAAATTATGATGAATATCAAAATTATTATTAAATTTATCAATGCTAAGCCGATTAAATGAAAACCAAAAAAAATTACACTCCAGGCGCTGTTAAAAAATAAATGTATAAAATATAAAGTTAAAATTTTCGAATTATAGGAATTTATCCAGATTTTCCATATTGCCAATGACATTAAAATATATAAAGTTGACCAAACTGGAGCAAAAATCCAGCTAGGTGGATTAAAACTTGGTAGAATTATTTCAGAATACCAAGGTTCTTTATAGGAGTTTGAAACATAGCTTCCAATAGCTGGAGCGACATAAGTTGCTATAAGTATAATAATTAAAGATAAGTATTTATTCTTTGTCACAATATAATGTATAACTAATTTATGCCGGAAAATCAGAAAAAAATTTGGATAACTGGAGCGAGTAGCGGTATTGGAAAGGCTGTTGCAGAAAAATTTGCTAAGGAAGGTTGGAAAGTTGCTGTTTCAGCTAGGCGAAAAGAAATACTTGATGAAATGGCTAAAAATCAAAACATTTTTTCTTATCCTTTAGATGTGACCGACGTCAATCAAATAAATAAGGTTTTCAAAGAAATTATCAATCAATTTGGTGATTTAGATATATGTTTGTTTTCAAGTGGTACATATGACCCAAAAAACGAACAGAGAATAGATCCAAAAAAAATAAAGGATGTTGTTGCAGTAAATTTCTTTGGGGTCGTTGATTGTGTAAAAGAAGTTGAAGACTATTTTAAAAAAAGAAAATCAGGTCATATTTCAATTGTTTCTTCTATTGCAGGATATAGAGGTTTACCTAATTCTAGTGGTTATGGTCCCTCAAAAGCAGCACTGACTAACTTTTGTGAAAGTATATATTTTGATTTTAAAAAATTTGGAGTAAAGGTAACAGTAATTTCACCTGGATTTATAAAGACACCACTTACTGATAAAAATAAATTCTCAATGCCGTTTTTACGATCTCCAGATTTTGCAGCAAAAAAAATCTATCAAGGTCTATTAAAATCAAACTCTTTTGAAATACATTTTCCAAAGCAACTTACTTTATTACTAAAGTTTTTCAGAATACTACCTTACAAAATTTATTTATTCCTAATTAATAAGAGTGTAAAAAGATAATTGCGAGAGACAAAAAGTCATAGAGTTTTTTCTCAAAATCTATATATAAATAATCTATGAAAAAAAAATTATTTAAAAATATAATCCTAGGCAGCTTTTATTTTTTTTTATTAAAAGGCATACTTTGGTTAATAATTTTTTTTGTTGCTACTTCAGGCTTATTTAAATTTCTGTAATTATGTACATAGCTATGAACAGATTCAAAATAGTTCTTGGGAAAGAAAACGATTTTGAAACAGTATGGAGAAACAGAGAAACTCATCTAGAAAAGGTCAAAGGGTTTAAAAAGTTTAATTTGGTTAAAGGGGAAAAAAAGGAGGACCATATACTTTATGCATCACACAGTATTTGGGATTCAAAAGATGACTTTATTAATTGGACAAAATCTGAATCTTTTAGATTGGCCCACAAAAATGCTGGTCAGCATCAAGATCTTTATCTTGACCATCCAATATTTGAGGGTTTTGAAGTTGTTATTTAAATGTTAGATTCTACAAATTCCCAATTTATTAACTTGTCAAAAAAGTTTTCTAAATAAACTGGTCTTTTGTTTTTATAATCTAAATAGTAAGAATGTTCCCATACATCGCATCCTAATATTGGCTTCATATTATTTATCAGAGGATTTTCTGCATTAGCAGTTTTAGAAACATGTAATTTGTTATCTTTAATTGAAAGCCAACACCAGCCCGAGCCAAATTGAGTTGTGCCAGCTTTTATAAATTCTTCTCTAAACTTTTGCACACTACCAAAATCTTTAATAATAGCTTTTTCTAGTTTAGTTGGAATGCTCCCACCACCATTTGGTTTCATACACTTCCAAAATAAATTATGATTCCAATGTTGGCTTGCGTTGTTAAATATACCCGCTTTACTTTTATCTGACGAAGATTTTTTTATAATCTCTTCTAAAGATAACTTTTCATAATCTGTACCTTTAATAAAGTTATTTAAATTTGTAATATATGTTTGATGATGCTTTCCGTGATGTAAGTCTAAAGTTTGTTCCGACATAATCGGAGATAGAGAATTATTTGAGTAATCTAATTTTGGTAATTCAAACATATATTATTCTTTTACAAACATTACAGTTAGTTCAGCAACTTTAATTCCAAATTTTGTCATTGTCGCCCTATTAATTGCCACACGTTCATCTTGCATAAAAATCCAATCATCGAATGTTATCTTTATATTTTTGCCTTTTACAGGAACCAATAAGACATATTCAAATTTGAATGCGGGACCATAAGAATAACCTTTAGCCGTTCCTACAACATCAGAAGCAGAACCTATATAATTGTGTTCATCAATTTTCTTTATTGTCCATTGTCGTGTTTGTTTTTCTCCATCACTCCAATTGAAAACTTCATTTAGAATTAATTTTGATCCGTCCCACTCACCATTTAAATCTGCTTTAAATTGACGAGTAACTTTTCCTGATCTATTTTGTAAAACACCCCAGGCTTTAACATCTCCTGACAAATAATTCTCGATTATTAATCTTGGTTTTTGATTTTTAAAATCTGTTGGTTCCATTTTATTTACACACCCAGTTAAAAATATTAATAAAGTTATACTTAATAATTTACTCATTGGTTTATTTATTAAACATAGAAAATTGAATCAAGTTAATATTTCTGGATTTAAAACCCGCCTCGCAGTATGACAGGTAAAATTCCCACATTCTTTTAAACGAATTATCAAAACCAAGCGATGAGATATTATGCCACGAATTAGAGAAATTTTTTTTCCAAATAGACAATGTTTTTGCATAATCATTCGTATAAGTATTAACTTTAATTAAATCTAAATCATTTTTTTTTATCAATTTTTTCATTAAACTCATTGAGGGTAAAAAACCACCTGGAAAAATATATTTTTGAATAAAATCTTCATCAGTTTTATATCTATCAAATAGTTGATCGCTAATGGTTATACCCTGTATTGCAGAAGTCCCATTACTTTGTAATGAATTTTTAATAGTATGAAAATAATTGTCTAAATATTTCTCACCTACCGCCTCTATCATCTCGATTGAAGCGATATTGTCGTATTTTTCCTTGAGATCTCTGTAATCTAAAAATTTAACAGAAACTTTATTATTTAGGCCCTGATTAAAAATTCTTTTTTTTGAGAATTCAAATTGTTTTTTTGAAATTGTTATGCAATCTACACTAACATCATAATTTTTTGCAATAAACTCAGAAAAACCACCCCAGCCGCAACCTATTTCTAAAACCTTGTTTCCATTCTTAATATCTAATAATTCGATTAATTTTTTGTATTTATTTTTTTGTGCATTCTCAAGAGTATCGTCTTTATTTTCGTAAATTGCACTTGAGTAAGTAAGTGTTGGGTCTAACCATTCAGAAAAAAAATTGTTACCGAGATCGTAATGTTTAGAAATATTTTTTAAACTTTTACTTTTAGTATTTGACGCAAAAATTTTTTTTATAAAATTTTTAATTCTTTGTAGCTTTAAGCTTCCTGAAAATGAATAAACTATCTTAATATTTCTCGCAGTTAGTTCAATTAGATTTGTCAAATTTGATGTATTAAAATTATTTCGAATGTAAGCCTCTCCTAATGCTGAACTACCACCTAAAATTACATTTAAATAAAAATTTTTATCATTTACCTTGATATCAGCATTTAAATCACTTTGTAAATCTCCGAAGTGAAATACTTTTCCATCATGATTAATTAATTTTAGTTTACCTTTTTGAAGGTTTTTTAATTTCTCCAATACAAAATTTTCTGAAATTTTATTTATACTAATCATTATTTTTCAAAACTCATATTATTTCTCAATTTAATATCTCTTTTTCTGTACTTTGCACCTTTTTTCCATAAAAGTAATGCCTCATAATGTATCGAAATAATAATCTTAATTGTCATTAAAGGGTATTTAAAGAAGTTAATAAGTAATTGCTTAAAATTAAAATCTTTTTTTTTACCACTTTGTGACGCAGATAAAATTATACCGCTATTATCTGTTTGTTTAATTATTATTGACAAGTCCTCTTTCGGTTCAAAAACTTCAAAATTATAGTAAGAATTCATGTTCATAAAAGGAGAAACATAAAATTTCTTCTCACAAGTTTGTAATATTTTTTCTCTTTCTCCAGTTTCAAAAACATAGGTATGTTGCTCATTAAATGTATTTTTGACTTCATAAAAAATAGCTTTTAAATTTTCATTTTCATAACAAAAGAAAATACTTAATGGATTAAATACATACCCAAATATTCTTGGGTAGCATAAGAGTTTAATCTTATTTATTTTCAATTTTGTATTTAATTTCTTTAAATTCGATACAACCCAATATTTTAAAGAACTTCCATCCCGAGGGCCATGATCAATATCATAAAAACTGTATATGTTAAATTTATTGTAGGAAAAAATTTTAATAGATTTATCTAATTCTTTAACTTCATCAAGGTCTAAAAGCAAAGAAAAGGTTTTATATTTCAAATGATGTCTTATAGGCTTGAATCTCGTATGAGTTACTACACCATTATAAATACAAGAATTCATTTACCTTTAAATATTGTCTTTAAGTTTAATGAAGATTTTAAACCATCTTCGTGAAAACCGTAACCAAAATAACTGCCACAAAACCAAGTCCTTTTATTTCCTTGAAGAAGAGCTAAATCTTTTTGCTTAGAAATATTTTCACTATTAAAATATGGGTGAGTAAAATGAACACTTTTTATAATATGTTCTTTTTTAATTTTACTTACTGGATTTAAAGTTAAAAAATAGTTAGTGTCTAAAGATAAATTTTGTAATTTATTCAACCAATAAGTCACACAAGTTTTTTCTCCTTTCGCTATAACGTTCCAGCTTGACCAAGCATCTTTTCTATTAGGCATTAAGTCATTATCTGTGTGCAAATAGGCAATATTGTTTACATAAGTAAATTTACTTAAAACATCTATTTCATCTTGAGTTGGATTATCGATTAAATTTAGACTTTGGTCGGCATGTGTTGCTAATATTACATGATCATAATTTAAATACTCGCCCCCAATTACTAGTCTAATATTTTCTTTATCTCGGAATATTTTATTTATTCTATAATTCTTATAAATTTCACCGCTGATTTTACTTAATACTTTATTAACATAAGTTCTACTTCTATTAGTAACCGTGTACCATTGTGGTCTATTTCGTAATTTAAACAAACCATGATTATTAAAGAAATTTAAAAAAAGTACTAATGGCATTTCTTTAGCTTTATCAAATGGCATAGACCAAATAGCTGCTACCATTGGTATTAAATGGTAATCTATAAAATATTTTGATAATTTAGACATTTTTAAGAAACTCCCTAATGTCTCATTAGTATAATTCCTATTTACTAATAATGGAGCTTTTCTGTAAAAAAAATATATTTCTTTAATCATCTTCAAAAATTTAAAGTTAAAAATATTTAATCTATTTGCAAATATTGTATTCAAATTTTTTCCAGCATACTCAACTGGGGTATCTTTTACTGAAACAGAAAACGACATATCACTTTTTTCAAAAGGTACTTGGAGATCATTAAAAAAATTAATAAGATTTGGGTAAGTTAATTCATTAAAAACAATAAATCCTAAATCGACAGGTATAATCTTATTTTCTTTTTTAATATCAAAAGTAAATGAATGGCCTCCAAAATAATCTTCTTGTTCAAAAAGATCTACTTTGAATTTTTTTGATAAGTAATAAGCAGCTGACAATCCAGATATTCCAGAACCAACAACAGCAATTTTCATGCTCTAAGCTGCTGCATCTTTGTAATCGTCAATTGAAGGACATGAACAAACCAAATTTCTATCTCCATAAACATTATCTACTCTAGCAACAGGTGCCCAATATTTATAATCTTCTAAATATTTTTTTGGAAATGCAGCATCTTTTCTTGAATATGAATGTTCCCACTTATCATCAGCTAACTCAAGATATGTGTGAGGTGCATTTATTATAGGATTATCTTTTTTTTCAAATTTGCCGACTTCTATTTTATCTATTTCCTCTTTTATGCTAATTAATGCATTACAGAATTTGTTCATCTCATCTAAGTTTTCACTTTCCGTTGGCTCTATCATAATTGTCCCAGATACTGGCCATGACATAGTTGGAGCATGAAATCCATAATCGATTAATCTTTTAGCTATATCTTCCTCAGTGATACCTGTTTTTTCTTTAATGGGCCTTATATCAATAATACATTCATGCGCTACTCTGCCATTTTTTCCAGTATATAAAATCTTAAATTTTTCAGATAGTTTTTTAGATATATAATTTGCGTTTAAAATTGAGACTTCAGACGCTTGTTTTAAACCTTTGGCACCCATCATTTTAATATACATCCAAGATATAACTAAAATACTAGCACTCCCCCAAGGTGCTGCAGAAACTGATCCCATTCCTTTTTTTGAATTTAATTCATCTAGCATGTGATGTGTTGGTAAAAAATCTTTCAAATGTTTTGCACAAGCAATAGGTCCCATGCCGGGTCCTCCTCCCCCATGAGGAATGCAAAATGTTTTGTGTAAATTAATGTGACACACATCCGGTCCAAATTTTCCAGGTTTTGCTATACCAACCAAAGCATTTAAATTTGCTCCATCCATGTAGACTTGGCCACCAAAAGAATGAACAATTTCACATATCTCAACAATTTTCTCTTCAAACACACCGTGAGTCGATGGATACGTTACCATTAAAGCTGCTAAATTGTTGGAGTATTTTTCAGATTTATTCTTTAAATCAGTTAAATCAATATTGCCGTTATCATCACAATTGACGACAACAACTTTCATGCCAGACATTTGAGCGCTTGCAGGATTAGTGCCATGGGCAGAATTAGGTATTAAACAAACATCTCTATGAGCTTCACCGTTATTACCATGGTAAGCTCTTATTGTCATTAGACCCGCATATTCTCCTTGGGCTCCAGAATTAGGTTGTAGTGAAACTGCATCAAATCCTGTTATCTCTTTAAGATCGTTTATTAAATCATTGAATAAAATTTGATAACCTTTCATTTGATTTTTTGGTACAAAAGGATGGGGAAGAGAAAATTCCTTCCATGATATAGGTATCATTTCAGCTGTTGCATTTAATTTCATTGTGCAAGAACCCAAAGGTATCATGGATCTATTCAAAGCGATATCGCTGTCCTCAAGTCTTTTTAGATATCTCATCATCTCAGTTTCAGAGTGGTATTTGTTAAATACTGGATGTGTTAAATACTCTGAAGTTCTCAATAAGTTTTGAGGAATATTATCAAGAGACACATCGATAGATGCGCTAATATCTTTTTTTATGTTGAATATATTTAATAAGAGATTCACATGGTCAATTCTTTTTGCCTCATCAAATGCTACAGACAAAGTTTTATCATTAACTTTTCTTAAATTAACCTTTTCGTTGAGCGCTCTATTATAAATTTCATCTGTCTTTTCATTAGTTTTAATTGTTACAGTATCAAAAAAATGATTTGTATATAATTCATAGCCACCGCTTTTTATACTATCTGCAAAAGCTTTAGCTAACTTTGAAGTTCTAGTAGCAATATTTAAAATACCTTTTGGGCCGTGATAAATTGCATATGCTGCGGAAACTATTGCTAATAAAGCTTGAGCTGTGCAAATATTGCTTGTAGCTTTATCTCTACGAATATGCTGTTCCCTAGTTTGTAGAGATAGTCTATAAGCTTTTTTTCCAAATTTATCTACTGAAACACCAATGATTCTTCCAGGCATTGATCTTTTAAATTCCTCTTTGGTAGCAAAAAAAGCTGCATGAGGACCTCCATAACCCATGGGAACGCCAAATCTTTGTGCACTTCCAACTGCTATATCTGCTCCAAGTTCAGCTGGTGTTTTCAGTTTGGATAATGATAACAAATCACATATTACTATAGCTTTGCCTTTTTTCTTGTGTATCTGGCTAATAGACTCACTTGGATCTGTGATCTCACCAAGAGTATCTGGATAAGCTAGTACGCCGCAAATTAAATCATCTTTTAAATTTTTTAAAAAATCTTTTTGATTTCCAATAATTAACTTGAGACCAAAAGGCTCAACTCTTGTTTTAATTAAATCTATAGTTTGAGGATTGCAAGTTTCTGAAACAAAGACATTTTTTGAATTATGCTTTAAAGTTCGTTGTGCTAACCCAACAGCCTCTGCAGCTGCTGTTGCTTCGTCCAGTAAAGAGGCATTGGCAATATCCATTCCAGTGAAATCTATTACCAATTGTTGAAAATTAAGTAACATTTCTAGTCTCCCCTGAGCTACTTCAGGCTGATAAGGCGTATAAGAAGTATACCATCCAGGATTTTCAAGAATATTTCTTAAAACTACATGCGGTGTGAAACAATTATAATAACCCATGCCAATAAAGTTTCTAAATGTTTCATTTTTTTGGGCTATTGTTTTAAGTTTTTTTAATGCTTCGCTTTCTGAGAGTGAATGATCAATCTTAAGATTATCTTTCACCAAAATATTTGCAGGCACAGTATCTTTAATCAAATCACTTAAAGATTTACTGCCAATATACTTTAAAATTTCATTACGATCCTCATTTGATGGACCAATATGTCTATTTATAAACTCTTGTGTTGTATCGTCTATCATTTATTTAGCTTGGGTTGTCCTTTATAAATTTTGTATAATCTTCTTTGTTCATAAGATTTTCAAATTCAGATTTATCTTTTAATTTAACTTTAAAAAACCAACCATTTCCTTCTGGATCTGTATTCACTTGAGACGGATCCTCAACAATTGCTTGGTTCCCCTCAGTTATTTCACCTGAAGCTGGAGAATACACATCGCTAGCAGCTTTCGTAGACTCAACCACAGCTGTTTGACCACCAGCATCTACATTTTTGCCTTTTTCTGGTATCTCCACAAATACTATATCACCTAACATTTCTGTTGCATGTTTTGTAATACCTACTGTCGCAACTCCATCTTGCCCTAACTCTATCCATTCATGATTTTTTGAAAATTTTTTTTCACTCATTATTTTTCCTTACTTTTAAAATAGTTTTTTTTATAAAAAGGTAGTTTTGATATTTTAGCATTGTAAAGTTTGTCTCTAATTTTTATTAAGACATTAGTCCCTTCTTTTGAGCAATCGTAACTTACATATCCCATAGCAACAGGCAGCTTTAAGCTAGGTCCAAATGATCCACTTGTTATAATTCCAATTTCTTTTTCTTTATCATTAAAAATTTTTACACCCTCTCTCGCGATAATTCTACCTTCAGGTTTTATACCAACTCTTATTTTAGATGTTCCTTTTTCAATGTTATTTTTTATTTTTTCAAAACCATTAAATCCTCCTTCTTGTCTTCTTCTTTTGCTAATTGCCCACTTTAAATCAGCCTCTATCGGATTAATATCTTCATTCAAATCATTTCCATACAAACATAGGCCTGCCTCAAGTCTAAGAGTATCTCTTGCACCCAATCCAATAGGTTTAACTTTTTGCTCAATAAAAAAATTTATCAATTTTAAAACTTCTGTGTTTGTTATTGAAATCTCAAATCCATCTTCTCCAGTGTACCCAGATCTTGTTATATATGTTTTGTTTCCATTTATTAAAAAATCTCCGCCATGCATAAATCTTAAATTTTTTATACCTGGGAATATTTTTTCAAGAATGTTTGCAGATTCAGGGCCTTGAATTGCTATCAAAGATAAATTTTCATCTAGAAAAAATTTGAAATTAGTTTTTAAATATTTTGAAATTTGTTTTATATCTTTTTCCTTGCATGCTGCATTTAATATAATTGAGAATCCATTTTCTCTTTTTGTAATTATCAAATCATCAATCACTCCACCGTCATTAGTTAATAAAAAAGAGTATTTAGATTGATTTATTTTCAAATTTTTTAAATCTGCAGGAATAATTTTTTCTAGCACATCTGCTACTTCCTCGTTTCCTGATATAAATAATTGACCCATATGAGAAACGTCAAAAAAACCTGCGTACTTTCGAGTAGAAAGGTGCTCTTTTATAATCCCATCCTTATATTGAATTGGCATTTCATAGCCAGCGAATGGAACAAATTTTGCCCCTAATGTCTTATGTAAATCATATAGTGCTGTTTTTTGTATTCCCATAATAACTCTTTTTAATCAACCCAATCTGTCCATTTACCTGAGAGATTTAATCCTTCGGTGAGGCTAACGCCTTCTTTCCAGAGTTATTTATCCTACGGTCCTTTTGCCTGAGAGTTTCCTGGGTAGTTGCTCCTTCGGCGCTAAATATTTAGTCTCTCCCGTAGATGCTTATTTTCCGCTAAAAGGATACAAAAGTCAATAAATTTTAAGTTCGCCTTTAGGTAGATTTAATCCCTTTTATACTAAATAAAGTTGTAGGACCTACCCTCTTAAAGATGAAAAAATTTTTACCTTTTAAATAACTATCTATTGAGTCGAAATCCTTTGTTTTAGTACCATCAACATTATGAGTTTCTATAGCTAAAAGTTTTACTTTAAACTTTTCTAGGTCAATTTGTTTCAAAATTTTAAAGTCAAAGCCCTCGGCATCTATATTAATAAAGTCAAAATTTGTTTTGTTTTTATATTTATTAAATATTTCTTCCATTAATATTGTTTGAACCTTGAAGATTTTTTTGTCTTTAAAGAATACATTCTTTAGATTTTCATAAAATTTTTCATTAATTGTATTAACTGGGCTGAATGAGTCGTCAAAATAAAGTGTGGACTCTTTTTTTTGATCACTGATAGCAGCGCAAATATTTATGTCTTTGGGTCTAGAAAGTTTAAACAAGTCAATTGAAGTTTGATTTATATCTATATTAATACCATTCCATCCTTTTTTGTGTAACAAACATGTGTTGCTATACATGAAAGGGTGAAAACAACCTATATCTAAATAGGTTCCCTGCACGTTTTTTTTAAAAAAACTTTGGATATAATTATCTTCACCCCATTGCGAATATTGCTTTCTATTTATATAGCATTTATGTCTAATATAAAGATTGTAATACAAATATAATTTATAAGTTACTTTATTTTTTAAGAAAAATTTTTTTAAGGACACAGTGCTTAAGTTCTTACTAAATTTTTATCAAAACTTTTTAGGATTAGTGCTGAGATGATAATAGTACCACCTATAAAAACACTTATAGGTGGAATTTCATTTTTAAAAATCCAAACCCATATTGGAGCTAAGATAGTTTCAGTTAACATTAGAAGTCCAATTGTAACAGAGCGTGTAGTTCTTGAGCCAATAGTTATGCAAATAAATCCAAAACTTAATTGGGGGACACCAAGTAAAAAACCCATAAAGATATCATTATTTGAAAAATCAAAAGATTGCACATAAAACAAGGAAAATAGGAAACTAAAAATAGAAGCATACCAAATAGCTGGCACTAAGTCTAAAGTTGGATTTTTTCTAACAATCATAACTAAAACAGAAAAACTTATTGGTATAGTTAATGCTACAAGGTTTCCAAAAATTGTACCTGAAAAAATAGAGTCTCCGATCATTAAGATAATACCTGACATGGCCAAAACAATTGATAGAAAGCTTATAAGCGAAACTTTTTCCTTTAGATAAATATATCCAAATATTGCAAGAAAAACTGTTTGTGTGCTAATTATAAAAACTACGTTTGCTACATAAGTATTTTTCATTGCAAAAACAAAAGCTATGAAACTAAATGACATCACAAAGCCACCGATTAAAGCGGGTAAGCCTGCATCTCTAATTGTTTTTATCGCGCTGTTTTTATAGATAATGAATAAAAAAGTAGAAATGCCCAGAAAAAAGAAAAATGATCTTAGTAATAAAATTTCCCATTCTGAAGTAGAGCTTTCAAAAGATCTTACAATCAAACCACCCCAACTCAAACAAAATCCACCAAACAATAAAAGTATATAACCTGGCAGCTTATAGATAAAATTCATATTAAAGTTTTTTAAGTATATTATTATAAAAAAAGGTTAAAGTAAGAGATCTAAATATCATAAACAACAATAAAGCTAACCATAAGCCGTGATTACCAAAATATTTTGTTAAATAATAAGATAAAACTATAAATAAAGTAACTGAAACAATCATAGCATTTCTCATTGCATTAGTTTCAGACGCACCAATAAACACACCATCAAGCTGGTAACAAAATGAAGCTATCGGAGGTATTAAAATAATCCAAATCACATGTTTATAAGAAATAAATCTTAAAATATCAATATCTGTAATAATATTGATAATGTTTTTAAAAAATATTAAATAAATTAACGAAATAATTAAAGCGGTGTAAAAACTTATTTGTATTGAGTTTTTAACAATTAATAAAAAAGATTTTTTATTTTTTCGTCCTATCGTAAACCCTACGATACCTTCAGTTGAAAACGCATAAGCATCTAAAAAAAAGGAGGAAAAGACTATAAATTGCATCAAAATAGTATTGGCTGCCAAATAATCTTCGCCTAGTCGGGCCCCTAAATAAGTTACCCAGAGAAATGCAAAAGTTAAAAACGCTGTTCTAACAAAAATATCCAAATTAATATTAAATAATTTTACTATCTTTGATAAATTAAGAATTTTCTGAAGAGTTGGAACAATTTGAAATTTTTTTACTATGTAATTATAAGTAAATACTAAAAAAATAAACGCTGTAATATAGTTAGCGATAAGCGTACCCAGCACAACTCCTAAAATATTGAGATTTAATGATAATACAAAAAAAGAGCTAAACACGACATTTAAGATTGACATTATAATTACTATTAAACTTGAAATTTTTGTTTTTTGAATACCTAAAAAAAACCCTAATAGAACGAAGATTGCAAATTCTGCTGGAATAGAAAAAATTCTAACAGAAATGTACGTTGTAATTAATTGTTGTGTCGATACTGACGTTGGAAAGAAGGATTGAGTAATGTCTATTATTTTAGGTTTAAGTAATATTATCAAAATTGAAATCAAAAAACCAAATAAAATATTTCTAATTAAAGTTTTTGCAATTTCTCTGTAATCACTCCTGCCATATAATTGCGCAACAATACCAACTGTGCCCATTCTTAAAAATGCAAAACTCCATATTATGAGTGTCATAATTGAGGCTGCAATACTCGTTGCCGCTAAAAATTTAGTTTGTCCTAAATTTCCCATCAAACCAGTATCAATTACTCCTGTAAGAGGGATTGCCAAGTTGGAAAAAAAAATTGGAACTGATAATATGAATATTTGTTTTTTATTAATATTGACAGGAAAGTTTTTTGCTATCATTCAAAAAATGAGTTTATGAAATACTTTAAATACTAAACAAAAATTTATACTTTTCGTTAATTGTAAGAACTTCTAAATCAACAAATCCACCGATTATAAGCTGAATTGCAATAACAAGAATAACAATTAAACCAACATATCCTAGCCACTGATGCTTTCTTATATAATCAGCAAAATAACTTGCTAGTGTAGCAATTAAAAAAACAGATAATAATAAGCCTATTACCATCAAATGGTAGTTTCCTTTAGATGCAGCTACAACTGCAATAGTATTATCAAAACTTAATGTTAGATCCGCTATTAAAACCTGATATACACCTGAGCTAAAACTTTTTGTCTCTTTCGATTTCACCAAAGGTGATCTAATTTTATTTTTGCCGAAGAAATCTTGTCTTAGATTGTTAATTACCCATAATAGTAAAACTCCACCAAGAATTTTAATCCATGAAAATTCAAATAAAAAATTTGCTCCAGTCGCAAAAATGATCCTAAAAATAAATGCTGCAGCAACGCCCCATGCAATTATCTTTTTTCTGTTATCTGTAGCAAAATTTGCAGCTATTAGCCCGATTATGATTGCATTATCTGCAGCCATAACGATGTCTATTAAAACTATTTGAAATGAAATAATAAGTTGTTCGAACATGTAAAAATAAAACTATATATTTAATATTCCAATTTATAAAGTATAAAAAAAACCTCTTATTAATGAAAATAAGAGGTTTTTTTAAATATTAAAATTTTAATACGTATTAAAATTTGTAACCTACAGAAACCTTCGCAGACATTACTTCAACGTCAGCAGATATATTACTTCCGCCAGATCCAGTGTCTGAGTACTCTTCGAAGTCAGTATAAGTTGCTTCTAACTTGTAGTAGTAATTTCCACCAAAGTCAGCTTTAGCACCTATTCCGATTATTCCACCCAATACATCTTGGTCACCGTAAGTTGATCCACTGTTAAGACTTTCGTTCGTTATAATGGATGCATGTGCAAAACCGATTTTTCCGTACACAGTGTGTCCAGCTGTTTCAGTTAAGTTAAAATCTGCATATACCATAAGTAAGTCTTCTACTTCAGCGTCAGCCTTATATGATCCTGTATCACCTTCTGAGTTAGTATCAGATCTTGATTTAGTACCTAATTCTTGAACTGGAATAAATGCAACACCAATAGCTCCGGTGTCAGTTATATTTTCAATGAAGAATTCAGGTAAAGCAACGTTTTCCTCGTGGTCAGCGTTAGTCACTTTGGCACTATTTCTTAATGTCTCAGAACCAGAAGTTTCTATGCTACTTAGGTTTAACGTTACACCAACACCAGTTTCTGCATTACTTGTTGAAGTAAACGCGAAAACTAAAGCGATTGAGGTTAATATTGATAATATGTGTTTTCTCATGTTTATAAACCTTAGTTATTATTATTAGCTAATGTGATTATCTATACTTGAAAATTTAGGTTTGTCGAATCTTATCTGATCCCAAATATCCCTAAGAATAACTAAATAAGCCAATAAAATAGGGGTTTTTAGTGTTGTTAATATACAACACTCACTGCTTTTTTTGGGTAAATTCCTAGACAAATAGCTAAATAAAAATTCCCTTAGTTTTACGAATATTTCTCGTTTTTTTTGGAATCATTGAAATATTTAGATCTAACAAAGATCTATGTTTTAACTTTCCCAAATTTTGAACTAAATCAAGAAATTTTTTTGACTCTTTTTGAGATATTAGACCATCAGTCAACATATTAAACTTTTCAATATATTGTTCTCTTTTAAATGGTCTCTTTCCTTGTGGATGAGCATCAGCAACGAATATTTCATCTTGTATTTTTTTGCCGTTCTTCATTTCTATGATTACTTTTCCTCCAAAGCTCTTTTTTCTTGGATTTGGATCATGGTATTTTTGAGTCCATTTTTTTACCTCTTTTGTATAAATCTTCTTCCATAATTCTACAGTGCTTTTTCTATTTGCTCTTTTTTTTGTATATGATTTTATATGATGCCAATATCCATCTTCCAATGCCACTGCAAAAATGTACATGATGGAGTGGTCTAGTGTTTCTCTGCTAGCATTTGGATCCATTTTTTGAGGATCGTTAGCCCCTGTGCCAATTACGTAATGTGTATGATGGCTAGTTTCAATCATAATCTTTTTGATATTAGAAATATCTTTAATTCTTTTGTTTAAACGTCTAGCTAAATCTATTAAAGCTTGAGATTGGTATTCCGCTGAATGTTCTTTAGTGTAAGTTTCAAGTATTGCTTTTTTGGGTTCATTTGGCTTAGGTAGCGGAATAGTATAAATTTTACTAGGGCCAGACAAAACATAAGCTATTACGCTGTCTTCACCTTCGTAAATTGGACTAGGGGCCCCTTCTCCTCTCATACATCTATCCACTGCTTCAACTGCCAATTTACCAGCATGAGCAGGTGCAAATGCTTTCCAACTTGAAATTTCACCCTTTCTCGATTGTCTAGTTGAAATCGTGACATGCAAAGCTTGTTGAATTGATTGATAGATTGTTTCAGTATTTAAATTTAATAAACTGCCAACTCCAGCGGCTACACTGGGTCCTAGATGTGCAATATGATCTATCTTATGTTCATGTAAACATATGCCTTTAACTAAATTGACCTGCACTTCGTAACCAGTAATAATCCCTCTTATCAAATCTTTTCCGCTCATCTTTTTTTGTTGAGCAACCGCTAATATTGCGGGAATATTATCTCCTGGGTGACTGTAGTCAGCAGCCAAAAATGTATCATGATAGTCTAATTCTCTCACAGCTGTGCCATTTGCCCAGGCTGCCCATTCACAATCAACTCTGATTTTCTTATCTAGACCGAAAATCGTTGCTCCATTTATTCTGGGATGAGCTAAAGCCATATCTCTAGCAGAGACAACTGGATCTCTACTAAAAGAAGCTATTGCCACTGATGCATTATCTATAATTCTATTAATAACCATTTCTTCAGCTTCAACATTAATTTTTGCTTTATCTGAAGCGATTTCAGCTATCTTCCAAGCCAATTGATCCTTCTTTTTTAGTTTATTTTTAGAGGGATGAACTTTAATTTTAATATTTTTCATTAATTAAGCATATTACGCAAAACGTACTGTAGTATTCCACCATTCTTGTAGTATTCTATTTCATTTTCAGTATCTATTCTACTTAAGGCTTGAATTTTTTTGATGGTTCCATCTTTATATTTTATTTCACAAGTTACTTCAGCTCTTGGTTTAATTCCTTTTTCAATATCAACTACAGTTACAAGCTCTGCCCCTGTTATATTTAGTTTTTTTCGATTAAAACCTTCTTTAAATTGAAGAGGTAAAACTCCCATACCAACTAAATTCGATCTATGTATCCTTTCAAAACTTTCGGCTAATACAGCTTTTATACCAAGTAACTTTGTTCCTTTAGCCGCCCAATCTCTCGATGAACCAGTTCCATATTCTTTTCCAGCAATCACGACCAGATCATTGTTCCTTTTTTTATATTCCATTGCAGCTTCATAGACGCTCATAACTTTTCCATCTGGCTGTAGAGTTGTAAATCCACCCTCTGTTCCAGGTGCCATCTCATTTCTAATCTTAATATTACCAAAAGTTCCTCTCATCATAACCTCGTGATTGCCTCTTCTAGCACCATAAGAATTGAAATCTTTCTGTTGGATCTGATGTTGCATGAAATAATCACCAGTTGGACTATCCTTTTTAATGCTTCCAGCAGGTGAAATATGGTCAGTTGTAACTGTATCTCCTAATAATAAAAGTACTCTAGCATCATTAATAGCTTTAAAGCCTTCAGGTTTGTCTGGAAGATTGTCAAAAAATGGTGGTTTTTTAACATAGGTTGAGTTTTGTTCCCAGTTATAAATATCACTATCAACTGTATTTATTTCTCTCCACTCTTTTGGTCCTTCTGAAACATTTGAGTATCGTTTTTTAAACATTTCTGCGCTTAAAGAAGTTAATATTATTTTTTCTATTTCTTTGTTGCTTGGCCAAATATCTTTTAAAAATACATCTTCTCCATTTTTATTTTTCCCTAATGGCAATTTATATAAATCAAAATTCATATTCCCTGCTAAAGCGTAAGCAACAACTAGCGGAGGAGAAGCTAAATAATTTGCTTTTACATCGGGATTAATTCTACCCTCAAAATTTCTGTTACCTGACAAAACAGAGACCGCATATAAATCTTTATTATTAATCGCATCTGATATATTTTTATTTAGCGGTCCAGAATTTCCTATGCAAGTTGTACAACCATATCCAACAAGATTGAAACCTAATTCATCTAGATATTTATTTAATCCTGCTTTTTCTAAGTAATCAGTAACAACTTGGGATCCTGGAGCTAAAGAGGTTTTAACCCATGGTTTTACTTTTAAACCCATTTCATATGCCTTTTTAGCTAAAAGCCCTGCTCCAATCAAAACACTTGGATTAGAAGTATTAGTGCATGATGTAATTGCTGCAATTACGATATCACCATCTTTTAATTTAAAATTTTCTCCAGCAACATCGACCTCAACATATTTTGTTCTTTTAGTATTCTCTTTGTAAACCTTTGAAAAAGCGTTAGATGCATCAGTTAATAAAACTTTATCTTGTGGTCTTTTAGGGCCAGAAATACTCGTAACAACTGTGCTTACATCTAGCGATAATGTTTCCGTAAACTCAACATCATTGTCCGCCCAAAGTCCTTGTTCTTTTGAATATCTTTCTACCAACATAATTGCTTCGTCATCTCTCCCTGATAATTTTAAATATTTTAAAGACTCATCATCCACAGGAAAGAAACCGCAAGTTGCTCCGTATTCAGGTGCCATATTTGCTATAGTGGCTCTATCCGCCAATGTTAAATTTTTAAGCCCTTCACCATAAAATTCTACGAATTTTCCAACCACACCTTTTTTTCTTAACATCTCAACAATCGTCAAAACTAAGTCAGTCGCAGTAGTTCCCTCTTTAAGTTTTCCTTTTAATTCAACACCAACAACTTCAGGAATTAACATTGAAATAGGCTGACCTAACATCGCTGCCTCTGCTTCAATGCCACCTACCCCCCAACCTAAAACTGACAAACCATTTACCATGGTTGTATGACTGTCGGTTCCTACTAAGGTGTCCGGATAAGCATATAAATCTCCCTCATTTTTAGATGTCCAAACTACTTTTGAAAGATATTCTAAATTAACTTGATGACAAATTCCTGTACCTGGTGGAACAACTCTAAAATTGTCAAAAGCTTTTTGACCCCATTTTAAAAAAGAATATCTCTCACCATTTCTTGAAAATTCTCTTTCTACATTTTTTGTAAAAGATTTTCCTGATGCGTATTCATCTACCATTACTGAATGATCTATAACTAAATCTACGGTCGATAATGGATTAATTTTTTCTGGATCTTTGTTTTTATTCTTGACTGCATCTCGCATTGCAGCTAGGTCAGCGACTGCAGGTATGCCAGTATAATCTTGCATTAAAACTCTAGCAGGTCTATAAGCAATTTCCACATTTGATTTTTTATTTTTAAGCCAATCTTTAATTGCTAGTATCTGTTTTTTGTCTACCGATAAATCATCTTCATATCTTAATAAGTTTTCAAGCAAAACTTTAAGTGATTTTGGTAATTTTGATATACCTTTAAGTCCATTTGTTTCTGCCTTTTTTAAATTAAAAATTTTATACTTTTTACCTGAAGAACTTAAGGTATCTAAAGATTGGAAAGAATTTTTACTTTTAAATTTCATGCGCTATACATAAAACATAATAACACAAACTATAAGTAAAAAAGACATTGTGTAGTTAAAATTCTTAATAAAGCTTTCACTTGTGGCGAAATTTCTCAGGTATTTGCCCAAAAGACACCAAGAACTAACACTAAATACGGCCATAAAAAAATATACTACAATAACTACTGTGGCGTCTCTTAAGTAATTATTTTGCGCATCAATGAAAGTCGAAACTGTAATCATAGCAACGATAACACCTTTTGGATTAATAAATTGGAATAAAAAAGTATCAAAAAAACTTACCGGTTTATCAATTTTGTCAGAACTTATATTTGAACTAAGGGCAATTTTGTATGCAAGATAAATTAGAAAAATAGATCCAAGAAATTTAATTATACTTTGTAAAAAAACATACTGCTGAAAAATAACAATAAGTCCCGATGCCATAACTGCTAACATCGCTGTCCATCCAAAAATAACACCAAGCATTAATGGAATAGTTTTTTTAAATCCAAAATTAAAACCTGAGTAAGAAGACATAATATTATTTGGTCCTGGCGTGAAAGCTGTTGCAATTCCAAATAAAACTAATGGTAAAAATTGATTGTACATTAAGCTATTTCAAGCCCATTCTCTGTTTTGTGTGAAGGATGAATTAAAACCACTTTTCCATCTTTTTCAATTGCACCCAAAATCAAAACTTCAGAAACTACTCCTGCAATATTTTTTTTTGGAAAATTACAAACTCCAATTACTTGTTTACCAATTAAATTATCTGAATTGTAATAATGCGTAATTTGAGCAGATGATTGTTTGATGCCCGTAGGTAATCCAAAATCAACCTTAAGTACTAGAGAAGGTTTTCTAGCTTTTTCATTTTTAGAAACTTCCAAAACTGTTCCCACCAAAATTTGAATTTTGCTATAATCGTCAAATGTAATTTCTTTTTTCATAATTAAATTAATTATCTTTATTTCTTGTATTCGTACATAGGTAAATTATCTTTTTTTTATTAATTCTAAAAGTACAGCCTGAATTCATTAGTAAATAAATGGAATTTTGAGATTGAAAAATAGTATTTAAAAGTCAATACTATTAAAAAATTAATAATAATAATATGGGGAATAATATGAAAAAAACATTTATTGCTGCAATTATTTCTTTGTCTATGTTAACGACAAACATAAGTGCAGAAATTAAGATGGGGATCATTTTAGGATTTACGGGTCCTATTGAATCTCTTACTCCAGCTATGGCAGCATCAGCAGAATTAGCTTTTAAAGAAGCTTCTGACTCGGGTTCTTTGCTTGGTGGAGAAACAATTAAACCTTTAAGAGCAGACTCTACTTGTGTTGACTCAGCAGCTGCAACAACTGCTGCGGAAGGTTTAGTCAGTCAAGGTATAGTTGCGATTATGGGGGCAGATTGTTCTGGAGTTACTGGAGCAGTTGCAACTAATGTAGCAGTTCCTAACGGAATTACTATAATATCTCCTTCTGCAACATCTCCTGGATTAACAACGCTAAAAGATAAAGGTTTGTTTTTCCGTACAGCACCGTCGGATGCTAGAGGAGGTCAGATTCTTGCTGACATAACAAAAGACAGAGGAATTAAAAGTGTTGCTGTTACTTATACTAACAATGACTATGGTAAAGGTTTAGCTGATGTTTATTCTGCAGCAGTTAAAGCTCATGGAATAAAAGTTACAACTGTAGCTGCTCACGAAGATGGAAAAGCAGATTATAGCTCTGAGGTATCTACATTAGCATCAGCTGGTGGAGATGCAGTTGCTGTAATTGGATATCTTGACCAAGGTGGTAAAGGAATTATTCAAGGATCTTTAG